>Ga0172379_10003858_pt1 | contig 23181 bp, 24 predicted proteins | sample GrowelOW334metaG_FD_119756 | JGI IMG/M metagenome (GOLD analysis project Ga0172379, IMG submission 119756) | Groundwater microbial communities from an aquifer near a municipal landfill in Southern Ontario, Canada - Groundwater well OW334 metaG | ecosystem: Environmental > Aquatic > Deep... | reverse complement strand
AGACTCTGTATTAGAAACCCATCCTGAGTCTGTACCAATAGGCAAGGAATTCTCTGGTGTAGCAGTCCCAGATATTCTTATTTGTTGCAAGTCATTTTCAACCGATTCAAAGATAACATAAATTCTGTTTGCATAATCAGTAATTACTATAGGATTAGTACAGTGCCCGTCTTCATTGTCGTATACAAGAACTGGATCAGATATATGTATTCCTTTATATTTTTTGGCAATAGAAATAATATTATCGGCAAATATTCCCCATTCTCCTCCTTGAGCCTTATGGTAGATTAATTTTGATGTTATTTCACCTTGTGAAACATTGCTGTCTATCGGATTGTTTTCTATAATGTATGAAAAATTAGTAGTAGCCCATAAATCAATTTCGTCCTGGCTGAATGAATCCCCAAAATTTGGTACATCAGTTTCTATTTCGTCTCCCATTTTCCAATTCATTGTCATGGTTTCGTCTGGACATTGCGAATTATTTCCGCTCCATGTTACTTGTTGAGTTAATATTATTGTCAATATGTTTTTTGGAAACAATTGGCCACAAACCGTATTATTTCCAAGTGGCAAATTTGTATTGTACACATAAAACCCATCTAATGTTTTTGCTGTCCAGACTGAGGTGATTGTTGCTGTTTTAATAGCAGTATCACAACTTTGTTTTATGCATGAAACTTTACATGTCCATTTTAATCTTGATATATCAGCATCTGACAATGATATTAAATTAGACTCAGAAAGCAATACGTCTTCAGCCCTCTTGTATTCTGATAATCTAAGTTGTCGTAAATATATTTTCCATTTTCCGTCTTCTAAGGCTTGATATGAAACATATATAAAGTGTGAGTTTTCGTTTTCATTGTCATAATTATCTAAATGGGCAATTGATGGATGAGAAACTGGGACTTTGGCTCCATTATAATAATGAGGAAGAAGAGAAAGAACAGCATTGTTATCTTCAACAGAAGCTTTTAATGAAGGATCAACATATGGATTTAAGGAAGAAGAACCAACAAAATTTCCATTAGAATCCTCCTCATATGTGTCTGCCTTGTCATAAACTGCCCATTGTACATCGTATCTGTCATCATATGCGGGAAACATTGATGTTATATAGTCCCATGACCAATCGGCAAATGTAGTTGTTGGAATATAAAACCTTATATATTCTCCAACACTATCTACTCCAGTATCATAAACTGTAAATACCTGATTTTTAAAAGGCCCACTAATAAAGAAAATTATATCAGCTAAATCCTGGCCTACTACACTCCATAGATTTATTTCTCCTATAGGTTCATAATAATAAATTTTCGCGAAAACACTATCAGTAGGATAGTCACCTTCGGGAGTACTCCATTTTGAAGGATTTTCTAACCTTCCATATCTCATCGTCCTATTAGGCCTTATTTTGTTTTTTATACTTGTATGTAATTGTTTTATTTTTATTACTGATTCATCAGTTGTATCTTCATATGCTACCAGTCCTATTCCATTGTTTAAAACAAGAACATCAGGGTTTCTAACGGATGTACAACCCTCTTCTTGACCAATAATTACGTCTGTATTACAATCTACATTCGTTGGAGGCCAATACCCACATCCTGCAGAACTGGTACTTCCTGGTCCGCCACATCCATCACACGGCGGTGGCGGAGGAGGTGGCGGTTGAATAACATCAGATACATCAAGAATAACTTCGTTTGATGTAACAGTACCACAGGTATTTGAGATAATACATTTATAATAACCTTCGTTGGCAATTGACACGTCATCTATAATAAGAGAGCTTTCTGTTGCACCAGATATTTTGCCACCATTTGATAAATTAGAACCGTTTAGTTGCCACTGAAAAGAAAGAATCGGAGTTCCAGACACGTTGACCGTAAACGCTACTTTTTCACTCTGTTGTACGGTTTGGCTTATTGGTTGATTTAAAATCTCTGGTACAACACATTCAGGAGCATCTAAAACAGTAAGCATTGCTGCCGACGAAGTGGCAGTTGTACCTCCAGTACAACTATTGCTTATAAAACATCTGTAACTGCCTTCATCTGATTTTTTGACATTAGCAAAAACTAATGCAGCACCATTATATCCAAAAACATCTGGCTCGACATCTACTCCGTCCTTCTGCCATTTATAGATTAATGGTAAAGAACCACTAACAGAGACAATAAATCCTGCTCTCTCACCTTCTTGTACTGTTTGATCTTCTGGTTCTTCTAATATAGTTGGACAAGTGTTTGCAGGAGGCAAATCATTAACAGTTAATGTTACACTGTTGGTAGTTGCATCTGAACATGAATTGCTTATAGCACAAGAATATGTCCCTGCATCATAATATGTTGAATTAAAAATTAATAACACAGATGATCTTGAACCAGAAAAAGAAGCATTATCAGAAAGGCTTATCCCGTTTTTGCTCCATTGATAAACAAGATCAGGTGAACCTGTTGCCCCAACAGAGAAAGAGGCTGTTGTACCATATTCTACAGTTAAATTGGTTGGTTGTTGGACAATTATTATATCTGTGCATGGTATTCCAATTATGGTCAAAATTCCATTGGCAGAAGTTTCTTCTCCACATGAATTTGTCACAACACAATGATAACTCCCGCTATCATAATCTGTTGTAAAAAATATTTCTAGGATTTGAGAGTTTATTCCAGAAATTCTTGTTTCTCCTGGAATATCAGCTCCATCCTTTTGCCATTTATAAGTAAATGGAGCATCTCCAGTAACATTAATAGAAAATGTTGCCTTTTGTCCTGTTTGTACTGTCTGGTTTCCTGGGTGTTTTATTATTGTTGGAGCTATACAGGTACTAGAACATGAAACCGAGGTGCATGTAGTTCCAGCTCCCATGGGTTTACCACCCCTGATTAAGCAATTAGCAACAGTTAAGTCTTCACAAGAATTTCCTAAACAACATGCTTGTTTTTCTCCTGGTTCTTCGTCGGCACACGCAACCCACGCAGATTCAACAATAGTAGCTATTTCATCTCTACATACCAGTCTTATGTCTGGATTTTGCCATGGCTGGGCATAATCGATATAAACACAATCCGTAAAACCGTCCGCAGGAGTTCCATGAGAACTACAATGATCCCAGTTGGCGTTAATTGCAGCATCAAGAGTGGCAAAAACTCTTTGTCCAGACACACAGACGGGCACACATTCTATTCCACACTTGCACTCTGGAGTTGACTCGCATTCTGCACTTCCTTGATATGGCGGACAATTTGTTGAACAATAACATCCTATTTGTTCACAACAAACTGTTCTTCCTTCTGGTGCCCCAACGGTTATTGTTGTTCCGCATATATCTATTGTCTGGTTAGAACAATCTCTACTGTCTAAAGTGACAGTATATGTTGTATTATCAATACAAGAACAAGATGATGCAGGTGGATATGTCGTTATTCTTGAAAATAAATTATCTAATGATACTGTCTGTGGGACATAATAAAAATCGCCATAAGGCACTACTGCACTTGCACATGTATCAATTACCTCTGTTTGAGGACAACACCAGTTTGCTTGTCCACATGTTGTATAATCACCTTTATAAGTCCCTCCTGCTGCCGTACATTCAGTAGAAGTCAAGTATTGACAAATTTCTCCTACACAGCACGCTCCATGTGGTGGGCATATAATATCCTCACAGAGAGAACCGTATCCAGAAAACATACCCAAATGAGTTCTGCAATAGTCTTCTGTTAACTCATAACAAGTACCAATTTCATAGCAACATGCTCCTACACCACAAGTGGAATTTATGCACAATCCACCCTGAAAAATACCTCCCGCTGCCTCACACGCACTTTCTGTAAGAGTAGTACAAGTTCCATCTGGTAAACAGCAAGCTTCTCCGCAAGAAACCGCAGAACATAGAGTCTCGTCTCCTTTATACGTACCTCCCCCAGCAAGGCACGTTGCTTCTGTTACCCAATCAGAACAAGTTCCATCAGATTCACAACATGCACCACGAGGAAGATTATCCATATATCCATCAAAAGCTGTTATGTCGTTTCGGAAATAAGTAAACAAAACATCAATATACGAGTATCCCGTGTCATTTCCGCTACCAAAATCTATAGGAGTAGAATTTCCTGGAACCTGGAAAAACAAATTTTTAGTAGAAGAAAATCCAACATGCTTATATACAAAATTATGAGCAGGTCCCAGAGGTGCTGCCGGAACCCACACGGCTCCTCCGATCCATTGCGGATAAGTTATAAATGGAGGAGTGGAAAAAATATCTAAATTTAAATGAGTAGAATAAAATATATTTTCGTCACATGTTATATAATCTTTACGCGTTGATAATACATAGCTGGTAAATCCAAAATCTAATTGTGGACTACCTGTCGCTGTTGTGGTAAAAGAATCATATTGATCAACAAGAAGATTGTTTGCTCCGCCAATAGTAGAAACATACATGTATAAATAATCAAAAGCCAAACATTCTGGTACAACACCTATCCCTGTGATTGCCGTTATGTCTAAGGAAGCGTCCACTGTTGTTGAAAAATTTTGTAATTTTACAAGAATTATTGACGCAAATCCGTTGTCAGCTACGTATACTATATCTGAAGTTCCGCTTGTTACAAGAGTGTGAACACATGACTCGTCGAAACTTCCGCCCGCAAACGGTGTACTAAGATCTATATTAGATACTTCAGTGGTATCAAATCCTGCTGCACGCCTCAGTATATTGCTGTATGCCCAGCAAAGGTCTCCTTCATATAAGCAGTTCTCGGTTACTGGACCCACAGGAGCATATGCTATTCCTGCTGCAGGAACAGCCCCTGTGCAACTTACAGCGATATAGTTGCCAAGCAAAGAACTGTTAGTAGCCTCAGAATACGTTAACAATTAGATTTCCTTTATTTTAATTGTTAATCCAGTTTTATAGTCAGCCCATCTTTTTCTTGTGTTTTTTATAACACCAGGAACCGTACTGTCATTTGGATCAAGAGCTTTTATTCTCTCATTTAAAACCTCTTGTGAAGGAGCAGGCAATGTTCCATCTTTTTCCATTTGCATTCTTATTGAAATTACTAATAAAGCATCGTGATTAATAATTTCTTCGGGTTCACTTCCATGTAAATTAACATCATAAAATGTTGTCCACTCAGCCTCTGTGAGAATTTTTATTTGATCAGGATATAATGCAGCAGCAGCTTCTGCGAAATCGGATGGAACTACTGTTCCACAATATCCCTCTGAAACGCCGCGAATTGTTAAACTGTTTATTCTGTCATATTGCATTCCTAGGCCATACACATCAATGTATTTTGTCCATGTCAATTCTTTCCTTATTGATGATGGTATCTTGTCTAAATCAGGATATATGTATTTTTCGCCCTTATATATTTTTATTTTTATTGGCAAATATTCCATTTTTTTTCTCCTTTATTTTCAAATAACACTATTAGTAAATGTAACTACATGTATACTCACATGCAAATTGTCCAATAATTGTTTTAACTGATAGTTCTGATTAAAAAAAGTTGTAAAATAAGACATATTTTGTGACTGTGCTGCTTCTCCATGAACTAAAATGATTAAATTTATTTTTGTAAACTGCCTCAATAATTCTGAATTTTCAAAACACAAATAATTAAATATTCCATTCGTATAAGTTGTTAAATTGACTCCACATTCCTCAGTGTTAAAAGTGACACAAAAATTTCCACTAGCACACTCAAGGCTTCCTAATTCTGCAAGACAATATAATGATCCAGCCTGTTTATTTGAATTATATAATGTTAATCCAAGAGATGCATCGTCAATATTTATAGCAGAATAATTATCATGTGCTGCTATAAAATTAGTCAATCTTTGACTAAAATCGCTTAATGCATTGTTTTCCCATTCCAAAATTTCACTTGTCATAAAACCGTAATTCGACCATAATATTAAAACTTTTTCCCCGTCATTATTAGGCTTACAACAAGAATCAGAAGGTTGGAGACTAAACTTGTATTTACATTGTACATTCTCTACTGAAACAACTGCGTCACATTTTCCGCAAATTGCACATGTCAAATTACATGTACTTTGACTTTCTGGACTTACCCACAAGGCTTCTCCAGAAACAGTAATCCCACCAGCATTAGTAAAATCTCCTCCTACTCTTAGTCCATTTACTTGCGAGTACAATGCGTAAACAGCCCCATTTGTACCAGACATAGTATTCCACGATATACCATCATAATAAGCAATATTAGAACAAATTAATCCATTAACAGTGGTAAATATTCCTCCGACATATAAATTCCCAGCATGAACACAAGATACATATGCTGCTCCATCCATGCCACCAGAGCCAAGTATTGATCTCCATAATCCTGTGGAAGCAGAATATCCTGCTATATTACAGTTTATTCCATTAACTGATATAATTCCTCCTGAAACGATTAATTCACCTTCAAATTCACAAATGCTTTGTATATTTGCCACATTTCCAACAGGAGTTATATCAACAGCGTTTTCAGCTGTATCCATCCTATATACTTTATCAGATGTAGCAATTATAAGTTCTCCAGGAAATACAACTTCTGACACTAGCATTGCGGTTACTACTCCAGTTATTCCTGGACTAAACCCAACAACCCCGTTATCAAGCCTAAATATATTTTGAGGAATTACAGTTGTATTTAAAAAACGATTGTCATAAATTTTCGAGAAAGAACCACCTGCATATGTAAACCCATTAAAGGCCACTATGCTGTTTATTGAGTTTCCTGTAACATAATCTACTGCGTTTATTCTGGCTCTTTCTTGCATTGTAGTAGCATCATATACAACATGATTAATGCCTTTTGCCAAATTAACATCAGAAGCAGTTATAATTCCATCTCCATCGAAATCATATTTTTCTAAAATGTCAGGATCTATAGAATCCATATAATCCTGCAATATATGATAGTCAGATCCAGCAAAAAACAGATTATTTTCTCCTAGTTTTACTGGATATAAATCATCAAAATATATTTCCCAAGAAGTACCGAATTTGTATGCTGCTCCAAGTCTTATTGTGTCTTTTACAAAATCTCCCAAAGCATATAAACGACTGTCTTTTTCTACATATTGATAAAAAGTACCAGTTAATGGATTGTCTCCAGTTATTTGCCATCCTTCTGGCAAAAGAGTAGAAGGATCAATCGGTTCTTTACAAAAACAAGAACATGGAGAATTTTCAAGATTCCACCACGATAAATCTTTTATTTTGGAACAACCATCTGGATCACTAAGCAATAAATCACATGTCTCAAAGCAAGATTGACAATTATCCGCAAACTGTTCTCCAGGAGCAGGTCCACTTCCATCAGCATTGCATGATGCTGCAACATAATCATAGCACCTGGTTGATAACATCTCAGAATATGCAGCAGAACTACAACAGCAACAACCAGAAGAACATTCTTCCGGATTATCTGGACAACTTGTACTGTTTGGCGGAGGAATAACAAGAGTATCTGTTATGCTGGTGCATGGTACACTTAATACAGGTCCAATATATTTTGTAACTAGGCCATCTGCTGGTGTGCAACAGTTAGAAACAGGATCATTAACAGAAGCTGTTGGTGGTATTACTGTGCTTGACGAAGTTAGGCAACTTGGGTCTGCCCAATAACATCCTAGCCAAGGAGGGCAATATGCAGCTTGTGAATCAGAAGGGTCACATAAACACTGAAATATATTGGAAGTTAATGTTCCGTTGGTAGATATAGCATTAGAAGGGCATGATTTATAAGTAGGCATTTTAATCAACTAATAGACGAATTAGAGTTTTAAATCTTTCGTTAATTGAAACAGACGAAGACCTAAAGTAATTACCATATAGATCTAATAATTTCAATTTTTCATCCGAAAATACCTTTTTAATGTTTATGTTTTCACTAATTAAAATATTAAAAAGTTTACACTTCGACAAAATTTGACCAAATAAACTGTTTTTAGCCATTGGAAATATTTTTATTAATTCTTTTATGGCTGTTCCTGGTCTATTTAAGAAAAACAGAAAATCTAATCCGTAAAATTTTAAATCAGATAATTTTGATAGTTTTATTTCATCTTCCTCATCAATTATTGAGTTTTGAAATGTGCCTATATTAAAAATAAAATCCTCCCATTGCCATTTTTTATAATCAATGGTTGATTTTATTATGATTGGAGTTGATGTAAGATGTTTTATTCCAGTACCAGAAACATCTATTATATTTTCATTTTTTATATCAAAATAAATTTGGCTAATAGTAAAAGGGTTAAGATCAGATTTATATGGATCAAAATTTTCTATAAAAGCAATATGAACTTTAAAGATTTTATCATTATAATAAACAACATTTGAGTCTTCTGCTATAATTTCTTGGAAAATATCTTGAAGAAGATCAGAAACATTATTTGGCTTTTTTATATTTAAAATTACAGATATTAATTTTTGTGGATTATATTCTTGTGTCTTTAGAAAGTACTGCCACAAAACAGTACCATATATGAAACCCTCACAATTCAAAAGAACCGTACAATTTCTTATGTCCTGAAAAATCTTTTTTATATTATCGTCTAACTCTATATGCATCTTAGACTCCAGATTTTTTCTTTCTAGAACACTCTGCACATCCAGTTTTACTTCCTGATATAGAGATAATTGATTCTGATTTTTGCTTTTGCTCCAAAGAAGAAAATGAAGATGTTTTTTGATTGTATATACTGTTCACAGTAGAGTAAAAACTTATATCTGGTACAGAAAATTGTTTTATTGGCCTGTCCTCCTCTTTCTTCCAAATATTGGGATTTTGTTCGTGTTTTGGCTGACGCAATTCAACCAACTCATCACTGAACAATTTTGATAATCTGGACTTGTTTTCATCGGTTTTTAATTTAGAAAAAAAAGAATATTCTTTAAAAGTAGGCACAAAATATCTATCACTAATAACAAAATCATCATAATTTAACTCTCGACCAATCGGATCAAACCTTGTTTGAGGAAATAGTTTTAATCTATTCTCGAATGACAATTCACTGTTTTTTATAATTATTTTTTCTCATTTACAATATTAGAATATGTAACTCCGTGAGGCTTCATATAACACACATGAAATTGCTTTGACGCAGTTTTATATAGATTTAACTCATAATTAAGTACTTCTAGTGGAACACAACTTTTTAAAAGACCTTTTTTAGTATAAACAAAAAAATCATATCTATTTAATGAATCTAATGACTCAATTCTTAAATGTACTATTTTCTCAGAATCAGCACTGATTCCAAACTCAAAAGGTTTGCCACTGGCTAAATCTATTTTTTTGTTTTCAAGAATAAAATCAAAAGGAAGAATTTCATTATTGACTGAAAATGACTCATTAAAAAATGAAACAGTTTTTGAATATGTCTTATCTTCAAACACAACATTACATTCTATGTCTATTTTAGGAAACGGCTCTAATTTTGTGTTCATTTTATCATCATTAAACAGATTAAAATATCCGTCTATTTGATGTTTAGAATTTCCAACTATATATCCATCTTCATCTATATGGCCATTAGATACTGCCAAAACATCAATTTTTGATCCAATTTCCTTGTTTACAAAATAAACTTTATATTTTCCATCAGGATATGTTTTATCCAAAACAATAGAAAATCTTATATCAAAATAAGAATTATCAAACCCGCTATATGGACTAATACTAAATAGCATCTTCAGCCTCTTTTAAAAGCGATAAAAGTCTTTCTCCAATAATATCATAATTATAATTTATATGTGAATATATATATGCTTTTTCTGATATCTCTTTTAACTCAGAATAACTATTATAAGCATAAAGCATTTTTTCTTTAACCTCAGACATAGTTAATTCAGCCCAAATCTTATTTTTAAACTGAGACAATCCATCCATTTGAAGATGCTTTTTATAACCATGTGGATTTATATATGTACACAAATCTTGTTTTGCGTACTCAAGACCTCCTCCATAACGTACTGTAATCAATGGGATATTTAATGCCATTGCATGCAACCCACCTAAATTAAATCCTTCTCCAACACTTGTGCTTATATATACATCAGCCTTTTTCATAAATTTGGGAATTTCTTCAAAGGGAATAATTTCTCCATCTATATATATAGGAGCAGTATCTTTTGTCTTCCAGTTTTCGTTTTTAATAGAATTTACTGTACGTTTTAATCCTTCTGGTTTATCTGTTTTTAATATTAAACACACCTTGTCTTTTGTTGAAAAAGCATCATAAAAAGATTTTATAAGTGTTGGGAAATTTTTTCTTTCTCTCCATGAAGCTATATACATAAAAGTGAATAAATTATATCTTCCATCTGGTACAACGTCTTTATTGAAAAGTTCTGTATCAAAACAATGAGGAATAACACTAATTGGCTTTATAACTCCTGCTGTTTCAAATGAATTTTTATTAAATTGTGAAGCAGTTATTATATAGTCCATCTCGTTCATTTTATGGACCCATGAGGAAGGAGGGTCTATTGTTTCATATATTGCAAATCCTATTCTTTTTTTTGCATTATCTGATATATACATATTAGGAATACAATGTTGTACAGATATAAAATTGCTTTTTGGCTGAGTTTTAGACATCTGATAAAAAATATCGTATCTTTTTTTAGACACACCTTTGTTTTGTTTTAATCCATTTATGGCAAAAACTTTAATATCCGTTTCTGGATTATTCTTTTTTATTGCCAAATTATAGTCTTGGGCACAAATCGAATAGCCGCTACTATTGAAATACATTGAATAACGAATTTGCATCATATATTATACAGCTTTTGAAAATCAAGAATTGCGAAAACCAACTATTCGTCTATTACTTCTGTTGGTGCTTCAACAAAATACAAAGAAGGATCTACAGCCAAGAAAATATCATTATCTCCACCCATACCTCTTCTGTATTTCCAATAATAAAATAATCTCTTCCAGTCTTCATAATTGCTGCTAAAATCCGTTTCTAATGACTCAGCTAATTGAGGTGCAATTATCTCTCTATATTGTATTAATAAATTATGTTGTGCTGGAACAGAATAGTCTGTAGCATAGTTTGGATTTCCAATAAGATGTCCTACTACGTCATAGACATTTTGTACGGTAATCGTAAAATTGCCCGATGAAATAGCTTTTCCGTCTGACCAAATTAATCTATATGTACTGCCATATAAAAGAGTCACACTGGAAGGATGTGTCGAAATAGATCCTTTTCCAGTTCCAGATAAAGAATAATTAGAAACACTTGTAACTCCAGTTCCCATTGGTTCACTAAAAATAATGTCTGCTATTAACCCGAAAGATGGTATAAATTCTCTTAAAACACTAAAAGAATCAACAACAGGAGAAACACCAAAACTTGCAGTTGTGGCAAACTTAGGATCATCAATTAGTACACCTTCGAAATTTCTCATTAAAGGATTAACATTAACGGTTACACTTCCTCCATTGAGCATTTCCCCCGAATTCCAAACAAGTCTATAAATAGCTCCAGAAATAGATTCTACTGAATCGGGAGAATCCGATAATGTGCCTTTCCCTGTTCCAGACAACGTGTAATATGAGGCCAAAAGAGCATGTACAGCAAGCATACTAGAGGTAAATGTTATTATAATCGTACTAGATGACTCTGCAGAAATACTACCAACAGAACTTAAAACTGGAAGAGCCCATGCTGCTGTGTCTGTTCCAGACATATCTGGAACTGGATTGCCAACAGCATTAAACATATTTGACGTAGTAACAGTGACATCTAGTCCATAAAACAAGGTACCAGAAGTCCATGTCAATCTGTATTTATTTCCAAGTACATGTACTACTGTATCAGGATGATTTGATAATGTACCTTGGCCAGGATCTGACAATGTGTAATTGGCAGTGACATCAACTCCAACTCCCATTGCTTGTGAGAATGTTACATCTATAACCCTGTAATTCTGAACATCTACTACTAGTCCAGAAATTCTTCCGCTAGTTATCCAAGGTCCCTGTAATGATAAAACATCAAAACCCAAATTATTATTCCTCTAAAATAATTCCTTTTCTGCGTTTTTTTACTACAATATAAATTAAACACACAAAAGGAATTATGAATTTTTCACCAATGCCAAATAAAAACCCTGTGTTCCTGTCACATCGTCAATGACAACTCCTGTCTTTATATTTGACGGCACACAATTATCTATTGTTGATGCTGTCTTTATACCACTTTGTGCTCCCCGTTCTCCCCAATTTGTTGATGTATGCCAGACATCATCCACATTAGGAAGTATTTTTTCTGCTCGTTGCAAAGCACCGATATCACTACTCATAATGCCTTGATCAACTCCTGCTGCTGTTGGTACTAGATTCAAATCAGTAGGAGCATTGACGTAATCCACTGTTGGCCCAAGGCCTTCTCCACTAGTGACATGAGACCACGTCGAGGCTGTTGCCCAGTCGCCGTTCCAGTAGACCGGGCCGCTCACGTTGTCGCGCGTGCGGTTGTAGGCGAGGGCGACCGGGCCGCCGGTAGCGTTGGGGCTGTAGAATGCGTATCCGCTCCCATCTGTCGAGTGGTTGCCGAGAATTATAGACAGCCCAGTGTGCGCAACATCTCCCATAGTGATCCCACCAGAACCACCATGAAAAGTGTTGTACAACGCGATCACTCGATTACTTGCCAGTCCGGCGCTAACGCCGATGGCGTAGCTGTCGCATCCGTAAAACGCGTTAGAAATGCACGTCCCACTTGCGTTGAACCAGATCCCATAGCCTGCGGAATCACTAACTCTACAACCAATCACCTCTCCATTGGACATATAAACAGCGTACTGGCCCGCCGTTGTACCGGAGCACGAAAAGTCAGACAATATACAAGCCCCAGATCCTCCGCTGAAAAATGCGTAGGAGGACGCATTGCTTGCAGAGTTAGACACGGACAGTCCGTAGGCAACAACAAGAGTGCCCACGCGCACGGCTGAAGCTCCGGTGTATCCAGAGCTTATCCTTAGGGCAGACAGAATCATGTTATTCGAGTTGGACGCTGCAATACCGAAGTTTCCGTTGTAATTGATGTACGGGTAGTTCGTGGTCACCAGCGCCCCGTTGTACGCCGACCGCGTCGGGGTGATGACGTTCCATGTCTCGCCGCTTCCGTAGCATCCACGAAAAATAATTGGACTAGTAGCCAAACCGTCATTAATAAAAGTGTCAGTCACTGTCCTTGTGATGCTGCCTCTTATATTATATCTGTCACCAGGAGCTGCTGCTCCTCCATTCATTCTAGTAACAACATCAACCCAAGAAAATGGATCAGCAGGAGTCCCTGCATTACCAATGGTAACGTCATTAAGATCACAATAATAATCAGTTATTGCCATAAAATATATACCTCGAAAATAAACTTATACAGTATCTACAGAAACAACTGGCTCAGCAGAAACATCAGTAGTCACTGCTTGAGTAAAAGCAGAAGCAATATCATCTTCTTTATATATTGTTAAAACTCCACCTGCCAAGGCCACTTTATTCATTAATTTTCTTAAAGCATTTAATGCGGACCTATTTGCTTCTCCAGATACAGCAGAAAAATCACGTTTTAAAATAGCATCAGCAATACTGACCAATGCTGTAGCATCAATGCTTGTAACGGCATCAGTTAAAACAACTCCTTGTATCTTATGAGTAACTGGATTATATCCTGTGTCAACTAAATCTTTTAAATCAGTAACAGACTGAGTATCTCCGTTTATCTCTGTTACATTGGCATCCATTTCATTTGCCAAAGCAGTATTATTTCCATTAATTTGTACTATATTAGAATCAACAATGTCAAAAATTGTAGTAAAATCATCAAGAGAATTATCAGTCAGTTGTATTTCTAATAAACAAGGAACAACATTATTAGCTCCTGCATCTGTTATCATTATAACTACTGAATTATCTTGATTATTTGCTGAATCATCTTGTAGTACGGAATTGGGAATTCCTAATGAATAAATTCCAGGCATATGTGTTGAATTTACTTCTGAAAATCCTCCAGAAACCCATGTTCCTGTTGTCATAGGGGCAAGATTGATTATTTCATATGTAGTTGATCCGTTTTTATAATAATAGGCATTAATACTTGTGTTTATAAGTCCTGTTTTGCCTGAGCCGTCTACTGCCGTTGAATCTTGAATAAAGATTGTGGTTGTTATTGTTGTTGAATTTTTGCCTAATATTAATTTCATATTTTATGCCTTATAATGTTTTTTTGCGTTTTTTGAACAATTAAACAAAAAACGGTTAAGGGGTATTAAGTTTTTATTCATTAAGTCCACCAGAAAATCCAATTAATTTTATTGATTCTTTTTTCTGTGCACTTCCAATATCAGAATAACCAAATCCTTTCCCAACGCCTGCTCCCGCTGGTTTTAAATTCAAATTTGGAGGTGATGCTGTCGGATTAACGTACTCATAAGCATCTGTTTGAGCTGTACTGATGTCTCCGACTGATGCTGGAGATTGAATGAATCCAACATAGTCAGCACCATTATTTCGCAGTCTATTCCCTACTGCTCTAATTGGAATAGGGCCATCAGACACGTTATTAGCAAATGCAGTAGTACAACCAGTCCCCTGACAGTTGATGAACGTAGGATACCCTGTCATCGTAACACCAGCCGCTGACTTGTATCCAGAATCACAATTGAAGAATGTACATCCAACAAATGTATTACTTCTACGGTAGTCTAGTACAATTATCCCTGCTTTTCCTGATGCAATGCTGTAGAACGTACAGTTGACGTATGTCCATCCATACGCATCGATCACTCCGTGGCCTGCTGCAGACCCAAACCTGCATCCTACCGCTTGTGATACATTCAACGTAGAAAAAGCACAATATGAGGCTGCTCCGCTACTATAAAACTCACAGTCAAACAACGACATACCATTTGCGGAAGCGGCGTATGCTGAAGCATTGTTAGCACTGTTGATTACCTTGACTCGATGCGAGACTCCAAGACCCCAGCCTTGATTTGTTTTTTCACTTGTCAGACTCAGGCAGTAAAGAAAGGTATATGCCCCAAATACATGTGTATACGTTGCACCCGCAATTGTTGGATAATTTGTGACAATCAAGAACCCATCAGAGGTGTGAGAGTCGGCATAAGACAGTGCCGACAGATCACCTCTTGTTAAGTTGTACCCTTCAACCAATATTGGTAGATCGTAAGTTCCAACAGTAAAAGTGGTGGCCGAACCGAACGTATCCGTTGTTCCCGTGCTTTTTTGATATACCTTGTTTCCCGGCACAATCGTCGTGGCAATCGTCTTAAGCGAGGCGACAGCACCTCCTATTTTGACCACGCCATCAGAACCAGCTCCTGTCGCGCAGTCACGGTCCAAAGTAATGCTGACTCCTGCAACTACCGACAGAATTTCGTATCGACCAGCAGTGAAATTGGTTCCGCTAATAATATTAGCAACATTTCCAATCATTGTTGCAGCAGCATCAGCATGAAGAAGGATGGCATCGACACCCGCCGTCGTAACTCCTACAAATTCCCACTGTGGAGATGCCTGTTGAGAATAATCCGTTCCAGTTGCCCCGGTTACAAAACCTCCACCGTTGGTTGAAGCACCAATTCCCGGCTGAATTTCCCATACTATGCTAGATGATAAAGCCATAAATTATTCCAATTTTGTATTACGGCAATTTTAAAACTATTTCTTTTTCAGCTGCCAAAGATAATTCAGATTCTAACTCAGGAGCTTTTTTAATCGCTTCTTCCAATAATTCGGGGTTAGATATAACTAATTCTGTCAAAGCAACCTTAATTGCTTCTTTTGATGCACTATCAGAAACCTCCTGTACAGTAAATTCTGCCTGTGCTTCTGTCGTTCTTATATCTGCTACTGACTGTTTTATCGATCTTATAAATTCTTCTTCATTTGCGTTGCAATCAATGCCACAAACCCCAAGAATATCATCTCTGCTCCAATTTGCCACTTGCTCTGGACTTAATCCTTGCTTTTTGGCATAATCAAGAGCACTATTAATAAAAGGATTAATATCTGCCATACAATTTATCCGATAAAATTATATTAATATATTGATTTTATTTTCATTAAAACCTGCTTTTTTGTACCAAATTTAATTTAAGAAAAAATTGACAAATCAAATATTGTATAATATATTTTATCGTAGGAATTTTGGGTAATAGAATTCAATTTTAAAAGGAGAAAAATATGGCCGCGTTTTTAGACATTTTGTTTCAAGGACTAATTGTTGCTTTTCAGGCAATGATTGGAAATGGACTTATTGATGCTATCGTCAACCTTTTTAAGGGTCTCGGAGCAGCATAAGTTTTTTTGCAACAAAAAACAGAACAACCAGTCTCAAACGGCTGGTTGTTTTTGTTCAGCAGTTTCTCCTCTTTTTATAACAGAAAAATTCATTTTTTTTGAGCCAAAAAAATCTTTACAAAACTTAGCAATATATTCTGCGTCAAAATCTTTACAAGAAAACATATTAATCAATACTAATTTTGTTAATGTCAAAGAGTGAATAACTATATTAGAAGTTGATATCCATTGGAAAATACTTATTCCCCTCATATGTGGCTCTTCTGAATTATGATCTTCCCATATAACTGGTTCGCCATGTGCTTGCATATTGGCTTTTTTTATTAACAATTGTACAAATTCGATTAATATTTCTTTTGTAAAAAGTTTTTCATCACAATCAAATAAATCTATTATAACTTCTGTTCCATAGTTTTTCTCTTTCATGTGTTCATTAAAAACAGTCATTGCGTCTCTCCTTGAGTTTTAAATAATTCATCAATTGGTCTCCCGTTTATTTGTGGTATTCTTTTAAAATATCTATTTTCTAAACTATTGAAAACTACATCTCCAACGACAACTCCTACATAAACAGCGTCTTTTGGTACAAATTGGTATTTTAAAGAATTTTTACTCAAAGTGACTGCATCAGTTATGTCAGTAATTCTGCCTGCAGGATTGAAATAACTATAAAATCCATATGTTTTATATTTATTATAAGAAAAAAAAGCATGTCTTGGAAAAGACCCCATAAAAGATTTAAGGTATGATTCTTTGTCTTTGTTATGTTTTTTGGCTAGAGCTTGTAATGCTTCTTCGTAGGTGTCAAATAAAAGATTATATATTTGTGGTTTTAACATAGTACGTACTTCGTCTAAAGATGGAAAATATAGTTTTAAATACGAATCTGTTTCTTCCGAAACCTCACAAGACACTGGAAGAGTCATACCTGCGTAAAGGTAATATTTCATTCTTGGTTTATTTTGTGATATTTTAAACCACATAATCAACTCCATCCCTCTACTGGTCTTCCATTTATTTTGGGAATATTTCCTTCGTTAAAATTTTGTGGTTTGGTACGAACAATTGTATGAGACACTACTCCAATATATACAGAATCAGCAACTAGCATTAAGTCATAAATAAACTTTTTAGATTTTAGTCCTAATAGTCTTGTAACATCGATTTCTTTTCCGTCTAAATCCAGGACAGTAGCAAATCCATTTTCTTTTGCCTGTGAAAGAGAAAAAAAACCGTGAAAACTGCGTTGTGAAGAAGTCTTGGTTAAATCATAAAAATCTCTAATTGGTTCACCATTAATTATTGGAATTGTTTTTTTGTATTTATTTTCTGAAGAATATTCAATTATTCCTCCAACAACAATTCCTACATATATTGCATCTACTGGTGGATCATAAAGTTTAACGTCTTTTGGCTCATAAATATGAGTGACATGAACAATATTTCCATTTGGTTGTTTCATTGTACAAAAACTGCTTGTCATTGCATGTTTGATAGAAAAAAAGCCATGATAAATTTTTTCAGATGTTTTAAACCAGCTCATAGTTAATTGTTTATAAAAAAAAGTTATTTTCCTGCCAAAAAATACTATTGTTTATTTAAAAAACATCATATACTTAAAAAGTATTTTGTTTGGAGAAAAAAATGTCTAAAACCAAAAAACTGACTGCTTGTGACGTTGTTGCCCTAGTAGAACAAGAGGGTCTGGATTATGCCTTATTAAACTATATTGATCCCAAAAATGTAAAAGACCCCAAATTAGCCAAATTATGCAAAATCGCCAAAGAAACACTTCAAGCAATAGAACAAATATTAGAAGAGGCAGAACCAGTCAATGAAGAGTGAATTATTTTTCATACTTTAAATGTGCTGAACTCTATCTTGTTATCAGAATCCCACACTTTTTTCAAATACACAGATTTAGCGATATCGTCTGGAGCAATTACTGTTTTCCACAAATATTTACTTGGCAACAAAATTCCAGGATAACAATAATCCACAACCTCTGTACACGAAAATCTTTTATTATCCGAAAAGTCAAAATCAAAATCATATTCACTGCCAATTATGGCTTTAGCCTTATTAATTCCTTCCTCAACCATCTCAGGAGGTGGCCTAAATATGGCCATATGATCTGTTCTCATAAAATTAAGAATATCCTCAACTATAACTCCCTCACTCATGGAATGCACTACTTGTTCTTTTTCTCCGCCAATAAAAATAGCACCATGATTCCATTTTCCAGGAATAAACCACTGATCTATATAACTGTCAAAAGCTCTTACTAAAATATCACCTGGTTTAATTATATTTTTTATTATTCTATAATGTTCCCCGCGAAGAATATAAGATTTAACGCCATAAGCAAACCAGAAAGGAGATTTAAATCCAAACCATCTTATATCACCTAATATTTCTAATAATTTACTTTTTACTTTATATAATTTGCTCATATTGTAATATATTTGTTTTTATTTAAACTTCCTTCTTTAATAGTGTTTTATTACAGGTATTTTCAACAGAACTATTAACTATAATAGTCAAATTACAAGGAGAAAAAATGCGTTATTTATTCATGTTTTTGCCTATTTTGTTTTCATGCGTGCCTGTACAGCAAAATGATTTAGAATTCAACACAGGAGTGGCAACTATTACAAATGATAATCAACCAATATTTGGGACAGAAAATTTGCCACCTGTTGAAGGGAAAACAGGATATCATGCCGCTTCGATTACAGAATTATCCAACGGAGAATTAATGACAACATGGTATTCATATTCTGGAAATCAAGATGAATTAACAGTATCTGCAATTTATACCAGCATTAAAAATCAAAACTGGTCTACTCCATCTTTGTTTAGAGACTCTCCTCAAGGTGATGGAAATCCAGTTTTATATTCCGAAGGAGAACGAATTTGGTTATTTCAAGCTGTTGTACCCGGAGGCTGGAGTTCTGCTCATATTGAATTTCAATATTCTGAAACACAAGGAATATGGTCAAGTCCAATTACTATGCCAGGACCAATTGGCTCGAATGTAAAATATCCACCAATACGTTTAATGAACGGAGAATTGCTTCTTCCTGCTTATGATGACTTAATGATAAAAAGTATTTTCTTTTCTTCTACAGACGGAATAAACTGGACCCAAAGAGCAACACTTAGTACTCCAGGATTTAATGGGACCAATATACAACCAGCAATAGTACAACTGTCATCTGGAAGAATCATAGCAACAATGAGAGACACTCAAGGACAAGGTCTTTGGGTTAGTTATTCTGATGATAATGGATTTATTTGGGCAACTCCTAAATATTCAGGATTTCCAAATCCTGGTACAGCATCTTGCCTAATAAAATTAAAAAACGGGAATTTAGTCTTGATTTTTAATAATGCAAATGATAGAATTAATATGTCAGCTTGTTTGTCGCAAGATGAAGGAAAAACTTTTACTGTTCCAAAAACAATTTTCGCAGAAGATTGTTCTTATCCATCAGCAGTACAGACAAATGATGGAATGATTCATGTTGTTTTTTCTAAATCACGTGATTCAATTGCCCATGCTTGGTTTAATGAAAGTTGGATTGTGAATTGAAAAAACGCACAAAAAAAGAACACATATGTAAGAAAGGAACATATTGTATATGCTCTTCTGTTTCACTCGAACCAGAAGAAACTTGTCCAATGCACGGATCAGAAGAGTTTCCTCCAAGATGTATTGAATGCGGAAAATTTATCAAATGGAAGAATTATGTTAAAATTAAGGAGCAATGATAATGATTAACATGGAAGAAATTCGCGGTGCTATAGCCAGAGGATATTGTACAAAAGCAAACGAAAACAAAGTTCTAGATCCAGATTTGTGTGAAGCAATTGCTGTTGAAGTCAAAAAAATAGTTGATTTAGAATTACAAAAGTCACCATCTCCTCCGTTTGACAATACTGAAAAGAACATTTGTCAGTTATGTGGCAAACCAATGCCTAAAGGTGAAGAGATGTTTAATTTTCATGGATATAGCGGGAATTGTCCCGAATGATAAAAACGACAATAAAAAGGAAAACAAAATGAAAATAAAAACAGGAGAAAAAGTAAAAATACAAATTGGACCCTATTCAAGTTTGACCTATTCTTCTGCAATAATACTAGAAGAAATCGGATATGGATTTTTAGTCAAGTTTGAGTCTGGTAAATATGGATCAGTTCATTATGATTTTTGTGGAAAACTCTACGCTTCCAGATTGTACGATAATGAGAATGATGCCAGAATAGAGGCCGAAAAAAACAAATATATGATGAGCTGATATTTTAGGAAAGGAGCAAAAAATAATATGGGTGAAACACCAGATACGATTCGAAAATACAAAAACGTCAAATCAATTAAATCAGCTCGAAAACTAATAAAACTAATGAGTAAAAATTCAGATACCAAAGGTGGTGAAGGAAAAGAATATTGGTCGGTCGATAATCTTAGTCCAGAAGCAGTTAAAATATTAAGACAGAATGGATGCATTCAGATTCAAAATGAATGCAAATGGCATCCGACTGCAGTATTTCTGACGAATTTTGGGCGGGTAGTCGGAAACAAATTAAATACTCCGAGGTATTTACGAAAAACATTTGGTTGGTAATCTTTGAATTAACAACATTCATTCATAGAAATCTAGTATCGGTTTTCCATCTATAACAGGAATTACTTTGTTATCTCTATTATATTGTGAATCTGCATAAATAGAATAAGAAACTGCTCCGACATAAATTGCATCTTTGGGTAGATTTTGCATTTGAATTCCATCAAAGTCATAAACATGAGTGACATGAGCAAAATTGCCATTTGGTTGTTTCATGGTATAAAACCCCCATCCAGTCTTTGCTTTTGACAAAGAAAAGAAACCGTGTTGAAAACCTGCGGATTTTTTAAACCAACTCATAACCAATTATATGAAAAATAAGAAAAATGTCCTGCTTTTTTTAAAAAACCTTGCTGACAGCAGTATTGTTTGAAAACATACCAAGTCTGTGACATCTTGGGCTCAGATTCCTAATTTATGTATCATCGACTGGATGAGGTGGGGACAGATGCTGTAAAGTCATTCATTGCACCCAATAGATGATCATTCATATATTCACCATCAAGATTGTTCTGTTTTGCTAGCTCAGCTACATTTGCTAGTTCGTTGTTATCAAAACTAGGAGACATACCAAGACCCCTGTTAGATATATGTTTGGTTCCGTTTTTGAATATAACACGAATTTCTACATCATCCCACAAAAGGGCGTACCATTCATCAGACAACCCTCGTTGTAACAGAGTCTCGAAATGATCCATCATCGCCCGCCGAACTTGAATATACCTGATATGCCACTGTTGGTCCATTGGGTCTTGTTCTTCTGGGTGTAGCTCTGTTTTTGATCCTAGCTCCTTAGACATCTGTTTGATCCGCTGGAGAACGATTCGATCTCCGATGGATTCGTCTTCATACACTCCATACGCAAAATCGTCTAACCGAGATATCTTCTGCAACCAGCTCATAATTAATTATATGGAAAAGAAGAAAAAATGTCCTGCTTTTTTTAAAAAACGCTATTCTGGAAGAAAAATACAGTTATACCTGAAAATTTGAATATTTTTTAATTACGGAATGACTATTTGTATATTTTATAAAAAATGAATGTTGTGTATAGTTTTGCTGGTTATTGACGCTAAAAACGCCACTTCTATATACTATTATCCAGTACTATTTGAAAACAAATATCTAAACCATCTGCTTCTGCCACCCGGAAGGCTATACTCGGGCGTCACGGTCATATTCATAAGTCCGATATATGGTCCGTATTTTTTCAGGTCTAACGCAGTTTTTAGATCGTCTTCATAATTTCGTTTTTGTCCGTCCAAAATGTCAGACATTTTTTGAGCAATATCTGGACCTCCTAATACAATTTGTGGTTGTTGATGAATTAAGTCTAAAATTATTGTTCTTATTGCATCAACTGCAGCCCCCCACATAGCCGCGAATGTCCAATAATGGGGCACATAACCAAACTCATAAGATGTCACTGGAGGATAAAAATTTACTCTTTGTATTCCTGAGTCCATAAAAACATCTAATTCGTCATCTTCAAACCATCTAAAATTATAATCAACATTAACAAAATCTGTTTTTTCTAAGGCATTATCAAAAAAGATTTCTCCTTTTAAATAATCGACAGAATATCCAGATGTTAGTAGATTATTGTTTCTGTATATTCTAACTCCAGCTGGCTGATTCCAATTGCCGAAAGTCAATTTGCCTATTTTTCTTTCTTTGTTCCATATTACTTGTTCGTTTTTAACGGGAATTCTTTGAGTTGCTCTTAGGAGAGTTTCTAAGTATTTTCTCATAAGAACTCTTTGTGACTCTGATATTCTAGAATTTGCTGATGCTGCTTCTATAACCAAAAATGCTTCTTCTATTGTTCTTGTTTCGCTTCCAGATACCAGGTCTGATACAAAAGTATATGACAGAAGATAGGGGCCAGAAGTTGCAGAAGCTGATATTGAATAGTCAAAAGCATATTCTCCAACGTCTATTTTTGTTGCTCCTGTTTGAGTATAAACTGATGTATTTGATCCATCAAATATTTCTATTGATATTGAAGAAGGGTCATATGTATTTCCATCAATATCAAAAAACCTCAATATAAATGTTGCAATTGCACCTTGTACGAATGTGCCGCTTTGTGATACTGTTGAATTTCCATATTGATTAATTAATGACATATTTTTTCTCCGTCTTTACTTAATATACCCCAAATATTAATCAAAATCCTTGT
>Ga0172379_10003857_pt1 | contig 23181 bp, 20 predicted proteins | sample GrowelOW334metaG_FD_119756 | JGI IMG/M metagenome (GOLD analysis project Ga0172379, IMG submission 119756) | Groundwater microbial communities from an aquifer near a municipal landfill in Southern Ontario, Canada - Groundwater well OW334 metaG | ecosystem: Environmental > Aquatic > Deep... | reverse complement strand
TCAACAGTACATTTTTCTTCTGCTTCCGGGGTGCCGGCTTTGTCTTTTCTTACAATTGTAAAATGCTTGGCATCCGGAGAACTCTTGCTTATAAATACTTTTTTATCTTGTTTTTCAGCCTTTGCTTGCTGAACGGCAAACAAACGATCAATTGCCTCTTTTACCATTGGGTCTTCGATTCTTGGACCTTTACCAAGATTAGGATTAGGTCCCTCTTTCCCCTTTCCTGCCTTTTTACCAGAGGAAAATCCTTCAGACACAGACTTCAAAAGTCCTCCAGCAAAATCTTGAACCCCTTGTGTGATTCTACCAATAGTTTTGCCAAATCCACCCGGAGCCGCTTTAGGCTTGGAATGCTTTGGTTCACCTTCCGCACCACGTGGCTTACCATGAGCTGTATCTGTCGATGGCTTCATAAAAAAGGGTTTAAAAAGTCAATTTCTTATCTATATAGTACCATTTTACAGCTATAAGTCAATGGTGATGCGCCTAACCTGTTAATTGGCAGATAAACAAAAAAGCCCTCAAAGAGAGAAGAACTCACAAAAAAACCATTATAATTTCTAGCCCAATGCAGCTCTACCAGCAGAAATTTCGGCCAATTCAGCAGTAATGGAAGCCTGTCTAATTTGGTTATACATGAGAGTCAGATCGGCAATGAATTCGGAAGCGTTGTCGGATGCGTTTCTCATGGCAAACATACGAGCTGAGTGTTCCGAAGCCGCAGCCTCCAGCACCGCCTGGTAAATTTGCATTTCCGTTAAACGCGGAAGTAACATTTCCAAAACTTTGTCCGGAGATGGTTCAAATTTATATTCCAATGCCTTAGATTCATCTACTGCAACGGCCGGTCTGTGGGATTTTGTCTCCAATCCATCCACCATTTCTTCCAACGCATGCTGAGAAAGCGGAAGCAATCTGCGAACTGTGGATTTTTGATTAATGACAGAAATAAAATCCGTATAAATCAGCATTACTTTGTCATATTTTGCAGCCGTATATTCATTTAAAATCATTCTGCTAACAGATAGGCTTTCTTTCATCGTTATGTTATTGCTCATTGCAGCATAGGCCGCGATTACGGTTTGGCCGGACCTTCGCAAGAAATCTTGCGCCTTTTTTCCTATTGCAATAAAAGAAATTTCCGGAGGATTTTTTTTGGCCTTTTCCGCCTTAATATAATCGCTGATTTTTCTAAACATCTGCGTATTTAAGCCTCCACAAAGCCCTTTATCGGTACCAAACACAACCACCAAAACTTTTTTAACTTCGCGCTTTGCAAGAAGCGGGTGCAATTCCGGAACCGCTTTTTCGGCAAGGCTGCGAAGCAAAGTTTGAGCAAGAAGAGCATAGTGCCTCATTGCCGTTGTATTTGCCACCGCGCGTCGCATTTTGGAAGCCGAAACCAGCTCCATCGCCTTTGTTATTTGGCGAGTATTGGTTGTTGATTTAATTTTTCTGCGGATTTCCCGCGTGCCTTTTGCCATAAAATTGCGAGTTTTGCGAAATAAATTTCGCTATTATTCAAACCCGTTTTCTTTCTTGAATTTTATAATTGCGCTCTTTAGAGCTGCGTCTATTTCCGGAGTAATTTCTTTTACTTCTTTAATCTTCTTCAATACATCTTTGTCCACATTCTTCATGTAATCCAAGAATTTAGTCTGGAATTCAATAACTTTTTCGATTTCCAAGTGGTCGATAAATCCGTTCGTGCTGGCGTAAATAATCGCAACCTGCTGCTCAACGGACATAGGAATATAAAGATTCTGTTTTAGAATTTCCGTAAGTACGCGGCCACGATCCAATTGTTTCTTTGTGGCTGCATCGAGGTCGGAACCGAACTGCGCAAAAGCTGCAAGTTCACGGAACTGAGCCATGTCCAAACGTAGACGACCTGCAACCTTTCTCATAGCTTTGATTTGTGCAGCGGAGCCTACGCGGGAAACCGATATACCTACGTTGACTGCTGGACGAATACCTTTGTAGAAAAGATCAGGTTCAAGATAAATTTGTCCGTCTGTAATGGAAATTACGTTAGTTGGGATGTATGCAGAAACGTCGCCTGCCTGAGTTTCGATAATTGGCAAAGCGGTTATGCTACCACCACCATGCTCCTCCGAAAGACAGCATGCTCTTTCTAGTAAACGGGAGTGGAGGTAGAAAATATCACCAGGATAAGCTTCACGGCCAGGTGGTCTGCGTAATAAAAGTGAAACTTCACGATAAGCCCAAGCATGTTTGCTCAAATCGTCATAAATAACCAAAACGTCTTTGCCTTGGTCTAGGAAATATTCACCCATCGCGCAACCTGAGTATGGAGCGATAAAGTTTAACGAAGCAGGATCCGAAGCGCCACCAACAACAACGATTGTGTATGCCATTGCCCCGTGTTTTTCCAGTTCCGCCACGATGCGGGCAACTTTGGATGCCTTTTGACCAATCGCAACATAAATACAAATCACGTTCTCTTCTTTTTGATTAATAATTGTGTCTACTGCGATTGCCGTTTTACCGGTTTGGCGGTCACCAATTATAAGTTCGCGCTGACCACGACCAATCGGGATCATGGCATCAATTGATTTAATTCCAGTTTGTAGAGGCCTTGTTACAGACTTACGAGTAATAACTCCTGGAGCAATTTTTTCTACAGGATAATATTTGTCGCTTTTAATTTCCGGTTTGCCATCCATAGGCATACCGAGTGGGTTAACTACACGTCCAATTAATTTTTCGCCTACCGGAACAGACAAAATGCGGCCTGTGCCTTTCACTGTGTCTCCTTCTTGAATGCTTGTTCCATGACCCAAAATCATCGCGCCAATACTGTCTTCTTCCAAGTTTTGAGCAACGCCAAATATGCCATTACCGAAATCCAACATTTCGGAATATGCAACGTCTGCAAGGCCTGAAATTCTGGCAATTCCATCGCCAACTTCAATAACTGTTCCAACTTTTTCCGTAGTTGTAACGGCTTTGAATTTATCAATCTCCGTTTTTAGTATATTCAGAATGTGGTCTTTCGTTTGAATCATATTTGTGATGATTAATAGGTTTTATATGTTGGCAAGGTGTCTCGCGAAGGCTTGTAGTCTACCCTTCATACTCGCATCAATTAGAGTGTCTCCCATCTTTATCCTAAAGCCTCCAATTAGATTTTCTTGAGGCTTTTCTTGAATCTCGAGCTGTTTACCCAGGCTGGCGGACAAATTCTTTTTAAAATCATTTAGTGAATCTTTGAACTTTGGCGGGAATGATATTTCGAGCTTTACTATTCCACGCTCTGCGCTTAATTCATCATCCAGAAGCTGCACAATTTTAGGAAGAAGTTTTAACTGTTTCCTGCGGCGCAGGAGCTCCAGAAAATTCTTCGCGGCAGCAGGAGCGTTCTGAGATGAGCCCAAAACAGCAGCAAGAGCCTGTGCATATTTTCTAGGTGAGATCTTCATACTGTCTTCATTTCGTGAGTTATTGCATCCGCCAAACGCTTTTGGTCAGCTCCCGAGAATTCTCTTTCCAAAAGTTTGCCGGTAGCAGAAAGAATAAATCTTCCAACTTCACTCTTAACATCTTGAATCATCTTTTCTTTTTCTTCGGTAATTTGTAGTTTTGCGCGGCGCAGCAAGTCTTCTGCCTGAGCGGAAGCGTTTGCGATAAGCTCCTTTTTTACCGCCTCGGCATCAACCTTTGCTTTGTCGAAGATTTTGCCAACTTCCTTTGCGGTTGCGGCCATTTTCTCTTCGTTCATTTGCTCGATTTTTCGCAACTTCTCTTCGCTTTCCTTTGCGTCGCGAACTCCCTTTTCTATTACCTGGGATCTGTGTTCAAGCAAACCAAGCACCGGCTTATATACAAATTTATATAAAACAACCAGCAGTATGAAAAAATTTATAATTTGGGCGACCAGAAGTTTCCAGTCGATCCCGAGCTTTGCTAATAATTCCATCAGACAAATTTAATGATTAATGCGATAACCAAAGCGTAAATAGCAATTGCTTCCGCGAAAGCGATTGCCAAGATCATAGCAGTTTGAATTTTGGAAGTTGCTTCTGGATTGCGTCCAATAGCTTCCATAGCTTTACCTGCTAAAAGACCGATTGCGAGTGCCGGTCCTACTGAACCGATACCCATTGCGAGTGCAACAGCGAGATTCTTGTCCATAGTGTGTGGTTATTAATAAGAAATAAAATGGTTTTTTGATAGTGTTTTTAACCGAAGGAAGTCTATTGATAAAGTGTGTAAAAATCAAGCCCAAGGGCGGGTGCCGTGCCCTAGCGGGGCCGGCCAAGACCTAAAGGCTTTTCTAATGCGCTTCTTCGTGGTGTGATGTGACGGCCATTTTCATGAATACGATTGTGAGTACAGAGAACACCAATGCCTGTACAAAGCCGACGAAAAGCTCAAGGCCATAAAAAGGCATTGGAGCTATGAAAGGTAACAGGAATCCAATTACTGCAAGCAACACTTCTCCTGCGAAAATATTGCCGAATAACCTGAAAGAGAATGAAACTAGTTTTGCGAATTCGGAAACCACCTCAAGTAATCCAACAAAACATCCTATTGGGTTTTTTAATGGATTAACGAAGAATTTGCCTGCGTAACCAAAGAATCCAAGTGAGGCAATTCCGAAAATCTGAGTCAAAATAACAGATATAAGGGCTAAAGCGAGCGTCATATTTACGTCGGCGTAGGCGGAGCGAAGGAGTGGAACAAAGATTTCACCTTCGTGTACCTTCTCTTCTTTGGTAATCTCCACCTCGGCCCCGGAACCTTCTTCAATAGATGATGCTTCTGATCTTTCGCTAAATATTAATTCCTGACTTTCCACTACTCCACCAGTATGCTCAACCGACTCCTCTATTGCTTCTTCTTTTTCATAAATTCCAATTGGTCCAACTCCAGGGAGAAGCCCCATCCAGTTGGAAAGAATTACAAATAAAAATATAGTCGCGACTATTGGGAAAAACTTTTTAGTCTGTTTCCTATCTTGGGTTATTGCATCGAAAAAATTAAATAACAACTCTATAACACTTTCCACTAAATTCTGCAGTCCGCGTGGAACCATTTTTAGCCCCCTTCTCTTTATTACAACAGCGACTGTAATTAGAATTATCATCGCTATCCATGCCATCACCATGCTGTTTCTTATTGGGAAACCGGCTATGTGGGCAATTGTTTCTGAGCCTAATGTAGGAGGTGTAAAAGCCATTTTAGTGTTTAATCTTTAGTTAGATTTTTTACTTGTCTGTATACCGCGATCCCGGAGACTGCCATGGAGAGGAATATTCCAGCGAGCAGTAATATCGGAGAGGTGCCAAATTTTTTATCTGCCCATGCCCCTGCGAAGGCCAGAACCGCTACCGGAATTGCTATCGTGTATCCAAGTGTCCAAACCAGATTTAAAACGCCCCAAATATTGTTTTTCATCATAAAGAATCACCTGTTGAAATTGGAGACGGACCACGAGAACCTTTGCGATATCTTTTAACAACTTTGAGCCTTGCGAGTTCGCGTTCGAGTAACGCTGTGGCTTCTGCAAAGCCTTCCGCATCTCCACGTTTTTCTTCCATAAGTTTGCGCGCCTCCTCTTTTGCAATTTCAATTTTGCTTTCTTCCAATTCGTCGGCGCGCTCCGCCGTATCTGCCAAAACAATCACGCGCGTGCCATTAATTTCGATAACTCCGCTGGAAACGGCCAATGGGATTTCTGTTTCTCCTTTTTTAACTCGCAAAATTCCGGCTTTTAACATAGTTACAAGCGGGACGTGGTTTGGCAAAACTGCAATTTCACCTTCGCTGGTTGGAAGCACGACCTCATCGATCGTGTCTTCGAACACTATTCTTTCCGGAGTTACTATTTTGAATTGAAGAGTTTTTGACATGAAATTATTATTTTACGTCGTCGATACCACCACACATATAGAATGATTGCTCAGCTTTATCGTCGTGTTTGCCTTCCAAAATTTCTTTGAATGCGCGAACCGTTTCTTGCCTTGTAACATATTTACCAGGTCTGCCCGTGAAAGTTTCTGCTACGAAGAATGGTTGAGACAAGAATTTTTGGATTTTTCTTGCGCGATTTACCGCTAGCTTGTCATCTTCGCTCAATTCTTCAATACCCAAAATCGCAATGATATCTTGTAGATCTTTATATCTCTGTAAAACTTTTTGTACGCCACGAGCAACTGCGTAATGCTCTTCGCCTACTACTTTTGGATCTAGAATTGTAGAAGTTGAGTCTAGTGGATCTACTGCAGGATAAATACCAAGTTCCGTAAGTCCGCGATTTAATACCACAGTTGAGTCCAAATGTCCGAAAGTTGTTGCAGGAGCCGGATCCGTAAGATCATCGGCAGGAACATAAATTGCCTGCACGGAAGTAATTGAACCTTTTTTTGTAGAAGTAATGCGTTCTTGCAGCTCACCCATTTCTGTTGCGAGTGTTGGCTGGTAACCTACTGCGGAAGGAATACGTCCGAGTAGAGCCGAAACTTCTGCTCCAGCCTGAGTGAAACGGAAAATGTTATCAATAAACAAAAGTACGTCTTTGTGCTCTTCATCGCGGAAATATTCAGCCATCGTCACACCTGTTAATCCAACTCTTTGGCGAACGCCAGGCGGTTCATTCATTTGTCCGAACACCATGCAAGTTTTGTCCAAAACTCCGGAACCTTTCATTTCGTGGTACAAATCGTTTCCTTCACGAGTTCTCTCTCCAACTCCGGCAAAAACAGAAAATCCTCCATGTTCTGCAGCAATATTTCTAATAAGTTCCTGAATAATAACTGTTTTTCCTACTCCGGCTCCTCCAAATAGACCAACCTTTCCTCCCTTAACAAAAGGACAAATCAAGTCGATAACTTTAATTCCAGTTTCGAAAACTTCTGTGTTTGTGGATTGCTCGTCAAAATTTGGAGCAGGTCTGTGAATTGGATATTTTGTCTTTGTAGCGACGGTTTTTGAGGCTCCATCAATCGGCTGACCCAAAACGTTGAACATGCGGCCAAGAGTTTCGCGACCGACAGGAACGGAAATTGGTGCGCCTGTGCTCGTAACTGCCATGTGGCGTTTTAATCCTTCTGTTGCGCCCATAGCCACAGTTCTAACTGTGTTTCCGCCCAAGTGCTGCTGCACTTCGAGCGTCAAAATGGCTCCGCTCTCGGTTTTAATTTCGAGCGCATCGTAAATTTCCGGCAATCCAGACTCAAAAGAGCAGTCAATTACCGGCCCGATGATTTGTGTAATTTTTCCTTGCATAAATAGAATTGTTATCTAAAAAAAATTCTTTTTAAGGCCTTTTTCACCCTGAAAAAGCCGAAGCAATTCTACATACCTGCCCGGGAAAGTAAAGCCTAAAAGAGCGACTTTTTGCTGACGCGTGGCTTATCTAATGGTCTTTATAATGTTTGGCCGAAAACCAGGCTTAATTAATGCCCGCCACCGTGACCGCCCTTGCGCATGTGCTCAAGTTCCCATTCGCGACCTTTCCTTAGCATTTCTCTATATTCTCCCATTGGGGGTCTTCTACTACTTGGTGATCCACGCAATGCATCGACGTCAATGCTTCCGCCTTTGTGCGTGTCCAGCTCGCCTTTTGTGCGCATCTCCTTTATCACCGCCATCGCCTTTTCTCCGTTGTCTTGCTCCAGCAGTTCCGGAATTAAAGTTTTTAAACCATCAAGTTTTCTTTCGTATGCTTGCTGTTTCTGCTTCTCTTTATCGTCTAGCATCGAACCGGTTTTTTTCTTATATAACCACTGGTCCCAATCTTGCCCATATGCACGACCAATTTTTACTACCAAATTTTGCAACTGTAACTGGTGCACCCGGAGTGGACAGGCGCCGTCTACAACAGTGCCCTTTTCATAATGAGAATTATCCAAACGAGCCACGCCGCTACCCTTATCTTTAAATCTCCTGCCGTCCAGGGTTGCATCAAATATCACAAATCCATTAATTAAATCCTTTAATGTCGCCATTCTTTTCTGCCTTTCTGCGTCATCTGTAGCGTTTTCAATGGTGTAGGACAAAGACACTATATATTGGTTATAACCTGGATATACATTCATATAACCTTCATTCGTGAGGTATTTTTTGTTACCGGATTGAGGCGCAAGAAGAGAATCTATTTCAGTAAGACTCAAAGGTGGACCATAGAGATGCATATCGTCGTGATCCATACCTTCTGCGTTTCTAATACCTTTACTTATACGAGTACGAGTTGAGTCGGCAAGTAATGCTTTTTCCCACATGAATGCACTAAATTGTGCGCCGGGCTTACCTTTCTCGTATTCTTTCCAAAAATACATATGTGCCCATTTTTCATAATCCGAAAAATTGAATTTTCGCATTTTCCCATACTTACCGGTTTTTGGATCAATTAAGGAGTAATCTGGAACTTCTTCTTGTGTAAAATAATCCAACATTGGGAATTGCGGGCAATATTTGGAGTTAAGTTCAGCAACTCTGTCTATGTGGAGTAATGTTTCGCCATGCGGATTGTGCCTACCATTAAGCGGATCATCCCCCTGCCTAGTAATAACTCCGGCAATTATATAAAACATTTTCTGCTCGGCGTTCATTTTGCCAAATTTAATGGCACCATCCAACATGGCTTCATATTTTTGAGGATTAACATATTCTCCTTCTCTCCAAGCGGTCAACATATTAAAAAGTTCACCAGCAGGGCCGCCAGTTCCTTTTGGATCGTTTTCCAACTGTTTAAATTCATACTCGAAATTATTTTTAATGCTGTTGTATTTGCTCGTATTATCCATAAACCACTCATTACCCGTACCTTCTCCATACAGGGCATCAAGAGCTTTAAGCGCCATGTTTTCACCACTCTTACCCTGCGGCATATTTTCCGGTTTCGGTATGAAGAGCTCTGCACCCCTCAAAGTGTAACGCGCAGTTAACTTATTTAGGGTGTCCCACATCTCGTGGTCATCCCAACGCACTTCGCCTTTGTGAACCAATACTTGCAGACAGGCTTTTGCCTCATCCTTACTTGTAGTTCTGTGCAGTGTTGTTTTTACTTTTTCAATACTCCAATGTTCCATGGCTTCTTTATATTTGCCGGCTTCTTCGTTTTCTGCAGCCTGCTTTACGCGTTCAAATTCAGTACCAAGAACCCATGGCAACCTGCTACCAACCTGGCTGTATCTGCCTTTTGAACGGCGTTCGTGTTTTCTTTTCATGAATTCGAGAACTTCCTTGCCCATGTTCCAAAGGTCTTTCATAGACAAAAATGTAGTCGTAAACCACACATCTTTCATGGTTTCTATTACAGAACCAGCTGCTCTTCTTTCTGCGTCGGCAATAGCACGCTCTTGTTGCTCTTCTCCGGCGCGCTCTTTTGTTTTTATTATATCTTTTTCATGAGTATCCACCGTTTCCTTCTCCAGTTTTTTCTCTTTGTCTGAGTTAATTACTGCCGAACTTTTCTTTTTATCAACTCTGCGTACATGATTATTTTTTACCCAATAAAAGAATTCCGAAAACGACATTTTGCCAAACGCATCCACCGTCACACTTTCGGCATCCTGATCAATAATTAAATATTTACTACCTACTTCATCCGGATATTCCAGCTCTTCAAACTTACTCTCAACCTTATCCAACCTTATTGGTAAATTATCCTTTGCTTCAATCCCATAAAATTTATTTTCAAGCTCGTTGTGCTTTATTAAAAGCTTTCTCACTTCATCCAGGCTTACGGATTTTTCAACTTCGTAACGGTGCTTCCATTTAACAAATTCTCCAAAGGTTAGTGACTCGCGGAAATCATAATCCGTGCCTGTTGGAAAACCTGGATTAAAAAGAACCGGCTGATCAAATCTTATGCGCCTCGTGGCTCCATTTATTTCTTTAACCGTGACGTGCATCATGGTCGTTTCTACCGGAGAAGCATCGGTCGCGCGGTGCCTGCGCGGATAAGAAAGCATCATTCCCTCTTCCAATTTAATTCCATAAGCAGCCATGCCCGTGGCTCGTTCGATTTCTTCCACGCTGTTTATTTTTTCTGTGGCATCTGTAGCATCTACCCATTTTTTAAAACGTCCCAAAGTCAAATCCGCACCATTTTCCATGTGTATATGAGGAATACCAAGACTTTTATCTACCATTTTCCCATTTTTATCCCTAATATTGTGCTCATCAAAAGTTATGCGTTTAATTTTTGCAGTTTTTCTAGTACCAGTCATGGATGGATCAGCGGGATCATTATATTCAATTTCCGTACCTTCTTTTAGAGTTATACCAATCAATTCGCTGTCGTCCTCCAATACCTTTTGCTTGGCGGTCTTTAAACGAACTTTACTTAAATTTTTATTAATTATTGCGTCAAGCTCTTCGCACAGGCGAGTCATTTGAAACTCTATGCGAGATTCTTCTTTTTTTAGAGCGAGCAGCGTGCGGAAGTTAGCTTTGCCGGTAGCTCCTGGCCCTTCTATTGCACCTTTGTGTTTGGCCATCACGGTTTTTAAGTCATCCGAGAATGGGCGTACTTCATAAATCTGCTTGGAGGCAGCATCCGTCAAAACAGGCCCTGTGCCGGTCGTAAGTTCAGTAAGTTTTCTCTTTAAACTGCGGTCAACGGAATCGTCATCTTTATTTAATTTTCTCACCTGCTTTAAAAGAGCCTGAAATTCAGTTTTGCCCTTTGGAGTTTTTACAATTTCGGTATAACTTTCCGTGCGATATTGAAGATCCTGAATCTTTTTGCGAACGCTGCGTTGAATGGTAAAGATTGTGCTCCAGCTGTCGTCTTCCTCCTCCAGTTTTTTAACTTCCCCCCTAAAGGTTGCCGCGGCTTCTGGTGTGACATCTTTAGACAGAAGATCTGCAACTTTATTCTGATATCCAAGCGCAGTAAAATCCTCTGCATTCCAAGGATCAACACTTTTTTGCAGCAAACGATTTATAACTTCTTTTGTCTCGCCATCGAGATTTGCATTGGCAGCCTGCACTTTTAAAGATTCAGCCTTTCTCTTTATTGCCTCATTTTCTTTTTTCTCTTCCACATTCATTGCCGCTTCGTCATCCACCAAGCCTTGCTGTTTCCTATTTAATGCCTGGTCAAATACAAACCTGCCTGTCTCTCCGGCATTTTTTGGGAAGGTATTAAAACCGATTTCTAATATTTTTTTAAGTTCGCTTTGCATTTTATTTTATTTTTTTGAGTTTGTTTTTATGGAGTGGTTGTTCCAGGAGCTGCTGGTGGCACCGGCGTAGGTGTGGCAGGAGCCGGAGCAGCTGGAGCTGTCGCTGGTGCCGGTACAGGTGCTGTTCCAGGTGGACCTGCCGGTGGAGATGCAGGCGCTGTCGCTGGTGCCGCCCCTGCTGGCACTGGCGTGCCTGCTCCAGTAGTTGGAGCCACCGGAGCTACAACCGGAGCCGGTGTATATGTCGTTCCATCTGCCTCTGCTCGTGCCTGTGCTGCCTCTGCTGCCAACCTCGCTGCCTTTGCTTCTCTTGTCTCTGTTCGGGCTACCACTGGAGGATTTGGAGTATTAGGAACCGTGCCTGTTGCAGCTGCAGTCGGCTTGGCTTCTGCGGTCGGTTCTGGAACTGTACCCATATCTTTTGCAAATGCCCCTTCGCTGCCAAATCCAGCTGCTTTAATATATGGAGCGGCCTTACTGCCATAAAGTAACTGAGCTATCTTTGCATGTTGACTTGGATCCATTTTTGCCAATGTTTTGGCCTTCTCTGTATCTCCAAGTTTAGTAAGAAGCAAAGCGGCACTCTTTAATCCTTCAGATGAAGCCAACAGAGCCGACCCACCCTTTTTCAATGCACTAAAATATTCTGATGGATTTCTATTTTCGGCATGCTTATTGAGCTCGGTAAGCGCACCGCCGCTGCCTCCACCATACATAGTCGAAGCCGTACCGTATTTATTTTCAAGGCCCTGCTTGATTCCAAGAAATCTTCCCATAATTTGTTGAGCAGATTGCTTTGTTTTCCCCTTTCCTGAACCAACCGGAATCATAGGAATAAGTGTTGGCGCCGTCATACCAAGCCATTTTGCCGCACCTTCTCCATAACCTTTTATGGCATTTGTAATCACAGAGGCCGTTGTGCCTTCTGCGGCGGAGAAAACTCCAGACCACAAAATCACAACCGTCGCGATGGCTATCATAAGCTGCTGAAGATCTGCTATATCCGTTGGCAGCGCATTCGGATCAATTGAACTCATTGTACTGGAGGCCAAAATCGAACCGTGAATTGCTTTATCTGCCTGGAATCCATCCAGCATTATGTAACCAACCGCAAGAGTTAGACCTATTTTTATCGGCGCAATTAAATGCGCAACAAATTTCTCTTTAATTTTCCCCGTGTCTCCACCGAGCTCCTTTAAATTCGGCAAAACAATTCCAAGTGCAATAATTGGCGACATTACAACCGCAACCCAAAGCACAACCACTCTAAACAAGAGCACCAAAAATAAAACTATAAAAGAAACGCCATAAACAATATATAAAATAAGATTAAACACCACGTTAAAACCAAGCTGCGCTATATCTTTTATTCCTTCATTAACAAATTTTAGATTTACCGCTCTGCCAAATCTTACTGCATAGGCAATTGTTATATTTTGCCTGTCCAATCTTGCAAAAAACGACTGCGCTCTTTCGTTTAATTCCTCACCTTTACAGAAAAGCGGACGCATTGGAGTCGCTTCGCTCTTTGTTCCGCAAATCGACTTTTTCATGGCAAGATCTATTGGCACACTTTCTTCCACCGCCGTTGTTGGCAGCGCAAAAACCGCACCGGTAATCACATTTGTAAAATCCAAAAGAACTTTTATTCCAATAAAAGAAAAATTAACTGCAATAAGCGCGAGTACAAATTTCGGCATTGCCGCTTTAAAAGAAAGTGGCAGCCCGCCTTCCTCGCCTATTCCAAGAACGTTATAAAGTGCAATTCCAAGAAGGATTAAAACGAAAATTATATTTACCAAATTGCGGATTTCCACCCACACGCTAAGCAGGCGATCTCCCATTGCTCCACCAAAAATAAGATCATTATCCAAAAGACTTCCGATCATCATAATCACCGGCCAAAGCCAGGCGGAAGTCATCTTCATCAAGAAGTCGAATATCTCATTTATGTCTCTAGTAACGCTTCCTGTCTCGCCAACAGGAGCAGCCGGGGCAGCAAAAGCTAAGTCCGGACTTAAGAATAAAACAAAAATTACCAAAGCCCCAAATATTGGGAGGTAAGTTTTTTTATTCTTGTTGTAGAAGGCAATTATGCGTTTCATTTATTTATTTTTGTTGTTTATTTTGTGGGTCCGCTCGGTAAAGCTTCCATGTCATAAAGCTTTTTTCTTTGCAGGTAGCCCTTTAAACCCGTTTGTGTAGCTATACCTTTTGATTCTTCCGTGCGAGATAAAACCGCGAATGTTTGTATTATTGCCGCCTTGGCCTGGGTATCATTTTCAAATCCGGCCTTCCCTGCAAAATCCGCCGGCAATGCAAATCTGCTAGGCGGTTCAAGGTCACTCGGATATAAATCAAAAAATCCTTTTTCTTTATTTTGCTCGTTTACCTTTGCCATTCCTCGTAGGCCTTCAAAGTTTTTAACCATGTAATCCATTACTTCGGAATGATTGTCGGCCTGTTCCTTTAGGAATTTTTGGCCGGTTCTAGCAAAAACTATATCTTTTTCCTTACCGGACGGAGAATATGCAAAATCTTTCATCCACGGATAAACTATTTCGCTACCAAGTGCTGCGGCTGCAACACCTCCCCAAACATATTTATTTCCGGCTGCAGTTTTAAGACCAGAGACTATTGCTCCCGGTATGCTTTGATTGTTTTCAATACGCGTAGTTATCGCATCCATTATGTCAAAAGTTCCGTTTATTAAAGCCGTTAAAGCGCCCAATCTAAAAAGCATTTCGCCACCTTCCGTTCTAAAATTCAAAAATGTTCTAACTCCGCTTTTTTGGCTTTGAGATTCCCTGCCTTTTATTGTTTCGGCTACTACTTCCGCAAATGCCCCTTTGGTCTGCACTGCGCCGGTAACAAAACTATCGAAAGACCCACCATCCTGTCCTGGATTGCCAGACTTAAAAAGCTCTGCAAATTCACTCGGAAAATCTTTCTGCATCTGAGTTACTTCTTTGCGGCTTAGCGCATTTACGACGATGCAGTTTTGTATAAAATTCTGCGTTTCCTTGGGCTTTGCTTTTTCGCAAAAATGCAAAACCAAATCACTTTTTTGCTCATAATTCATACCCTTCACAACCGCCTCCCACATCAAAGATTCTCCCTGTTGGCGAACTTTGGATTTTTCCTTGTCCCCTACCTCAACCTTGTCGCCGACGATAAAATGCATCAATGCGTCGAGGTTTGCTTGGTAACTTTCACGAACTTGTCCGGACTTGTCGCGTTTGTCTAAAAGCTTATAGTCCGGATTACCAATCGGTCTGCCTTTATCCTGTTCCTGCAGCATGATTGTGATTGGCAAATTTTCCGAGATCATAGTTTCCATTTCACCGGCACTCAAACTTTCCAATAACTGCGCAAATGCCCTAAATTCCATAAGCTCTTGCTGATTCATTGTGTCGGCCCTGGCATTTTCTTTAAAATCGGGAATTCTTCCCTTGATTTGCACTTGCTGAGCCCTAACAACTTCCCAAAAATCTTTGGACAAATAACCAAGCTGAGTTCGCGTTTCTGCAATCGTTTTGCCCTCCGCTTCCATTTGTTTTAGTTTTGCTGCGAAGAGTTTTTCGCCTGCGGCTCGCAAAGCTGCAATCGCAAACATTTTTTCTGCCTGGTAGGCTTTATCGGTTTCGTTGTAACGATCAGTTGCCGCTCTAACAACTTCGTCCGAACTTTCCGCCCCAAAATATTCTCTCTCCATTTTTTCTCTGCTGCCACCGATAAATTCACCACGCAAATCATCAATAGATTTTTTATCTTGAGCATCTTGAAGTTTAGTTCTGCCGGCTAGCACGGGCGCTTTTGGCTGCTCGGCTTGGCCTGCATTTTCACGTTGTCCTGAGCCTGGTCCTTCTCCTGGTGCCATCTTTAAAAATTAAGAAATTAGAGTTTAAAAATTCTCACGAGTACGTCCGCGAATGGTTCATTTGCGCCTTTAAGTTCCGGAATATGATCTTTTAAAATATGTTTTACTGCCATTGGATCGGCATCTTCCAGAGACACAAAAATATCGGGATGCAATTTGGAAGTGGATTTGAGATAAAGCCTCTGCACAAATGGCGGATTATAAACAACCCAAAAGTTTTTAAGATGGCTATAATGAAAAATATGCCTGCCAATTTTTACGCCAATCTTCGAAATTTTTATATCAACAACTTTTGGTTTTTCTCTGTGTAACAGATAATAAGTTCCGGCAAAAACCAGAATTGCCACGGAAAAAGTCCATCCGTCGGTTTTTAATCCATAAAAAACCAGCAACAGAACCACCAAACCTGCAATTATAAACCACAGGGTTGATTTTTCATGATGATCGAATTCTGGAGCTTTCCATCGGATGATGGCATTTTCAAAAAGGCGCACATCCTGTTTGCCGTGCTTTTTCTCATGTTTTTTTTGCCCTGCACGCTGCAACCTTTCCTCAGATTTTTTTCTTCCAAAAACCATACTTATATTTGTTTTTATTTTTTTAATCTAATTATTTTAGCACAAAACAGGTTACTATTCAATGCAAACCACCATCCTGTCGCGATGAATAGCCTCCTCCTCAAAACAGAACCCCAAAATATCTTCAATCTTATCCGTACCCTGCTTTTTAATTTTGTCAATTTCTTCTGCGCCGTAATTCACTTGGCCATAGCCCACGCTTTCTTGCCCGCATTTAATAAAAACCACGTCTCCACGCTCAAATTCGCCGTGAACAGCTGTGATTCCGGAGGGCAATAAACTCTTTCCGGAATTAGCCAATGCTTTTAGTGCGCCGCAGTCAATTTCGATCCACGCATCGGACATAACTTTTGGGCGGAGCCATTTTTTGTGGCTTGGAACAAGGTTCGCATTTGAAATAAAAAACGTGCCGTATTTAAATTTTGGAAGTGCGATTTTTTTTGTTGATCCGGCATTTTTTGCGACCAAAATCTCTTCGTTATATGCGGCAAATTTTTCACAAAATTCCGCAACTTTTGCAATTATTTTTTTGGCATGTCCGTTGACAATAAACATGTGCGTACCTTCTTCCGTTGAATATTGTGCGGCGCGCACTTTTGTTATCATTCCACCACGGCTGTTTCCCGAACGCGCGCCGCCCGCAACCGACGTAATTTTCTCGTCAATTTTATCCACAAAATTCAAAAGCACCGCATCCGGATTTTCCTTTGGATCAGCGCTAAACAGCCCGTCTACGTCCGTAAGCAAAACCAAAAAATCCGCAGAAATCATGGACGCCGTTTTGGCGGACAAAATATCATTATCGCCGAACTTAATTTCCGCAATTGTAGTCACATCATTTTCATTAACAATCGGTATAACTTTTTTCTTTAATAAAAGTTCAAAAACATTTTTTGTATTAAAAAAATTAGCGCGATTTGCAAAGTCATAATTAGTTAAAAGTCCCTGCGCCACATTAATTCCATATTTATGAAAAAATCTGTCGTAAGTTTTCATCAAAATCCCCTGCCCAATTGCCGCGAGTGCCTGGCGAAATGGGATACTCTTTTTTTCATGCTCTATCTTTATGCACGATCTTCCGGCCGCCACAGCGCCCGAGCTAACAATAACGACTTCATGTCCCATTCCCTGCATTCTGGCGATCTGAGACGCCATAGTGCGCAAAAAACCGGCATTTAAAGTGTAGTCCTCGTTCGTAACCAAAGATGTTCCAACTTTTATAACAAATCTCATACGACAAAATCATAGCATATCGCCCTGTTTCGTATTTATTTTAAAAGGAACCCTTCATTCATCTCTAAAGCTAAGCCATTCGCTTGCTGACAGGCAGCGCTCATGGCTTATTTTAGGATTCACTTGTGTTCTATTATCTTACGTACGGCATAAGTGCCATCTCCCGAGCCAACTTTATTGCATTTGCCACACGCTTTTGGTGGACCAAGCAATTGCCGGAATAATACTTTGGCACAATGCGTCCGTATTGTGATAAAAACTTTTTTAGCAGTTTCAGGTTTTTATAATCGACATAGTCGACCTTATCCCTACAGAAACCGCATTTTTTTTTGCTTCTACCTGCTGTCATAAAAATAAAAAATTATTAACCTTCAAAAATATCTGATCCGGATGCGGTATCTTCCGTAGATACCATTGGCATTTCCTCGTCTGCCGTTGCGCCAAGTGTTGACGCCGGAGTTTCCGTGTACTCGTCCTTACCGCGTTTCTCCAGCATTATCATGTCCTGTACAACTATTTCCGTGCGGAATTTCTTTGTGCCGTCCGGTAAAAGTTTGCTGTGAGTTTTTAAATATCCTTCCACGTAAACCAATTTCCCTTTCTTTAGATACTGTTTGCAAATTTCTCCAAGCTTTGCCCATGCTGCCAAATCGTGGAATTCAGTCGAAGTCATCTTGCGGCCATCTTTCGTCATCCATTCGCGGTTCGTGGCAAGTCCAAACGTTACAACTGTCTGGCCGTTTGTAGTCTGCCTTAGCTCAGGATCGCGAGTTAGATTTCCAACCAATATTACTTTGTTTACACACCTCATAAATCAAAAAATTAACGTATATCGATATCTGGGTTCTCCAAAATTTTCTCCAATTTCTTTTCTACAGTTTTTAATTGTGCTGCAGCCTCTTCTTTACCTACCAAAGAAGGCAATCCCTTTGCTTTTGGAGCCTCTTCTTTTACAACTTTCTTGCTTGCTCCAAATGATGAAGTTTCGCTTCTTGCTGCCTCTTTTCTTCTTACTGATTCTTTTTCTGCGGCCTCATCAACTTCTTCTTTTAATACTTGATTCTGGTATTTTTCTGTATCGTAATCCATTGGAATAGAAACCAACATGTGTCTTAATACGGTCTGATTAAGCTTAACTACAGACCTGATTTCCAAAATGGATTTTGGCTCCGCAACGAAATTGAAAACAACGTAGTAACCGCGAATTTGCTTTTTAATCTTGTAAGTCAAATCGCGACGACCCCAGTTGCTTTCGTATGAAATGTTCTTTGAATTTTCTTTTAATAGCTGACGAATTTCTGCAAATTGCTTCTCGAAATCAACCTCCAGCATATCGCCGGCGAAGATTACCATTAATTCATATTTTTTTACCTCTTCTTGTACAGGAGTATTCATAAGCTTTGGATTTCCGGCTGCATTGCCGGGGTTAGCTTTCTCTATAAATTAGAGGAAGCAGCAGTGCGTATGTTAGTAAACTTTAAATTTAAATGCAAGGGATTTTTCGCTTCTCCTTAGGCTTGAGGGACTAGGGAGTCATATTCATTTAAAATTCTATCTAAAATTTCTTCCTTTTGACTTTCCAGCAATTCCTCCAAGCACTCCATAAATATGATTATGACTTTTCTAAAATCCTCTTCCTCTTTACATACCCACGGATTGTCAATTGCTGCACGTGCACACTCATAATCTTTTCTTTCCATGCGAGAAAAAACTACTGCAAAAAACTCATCTTCATTATTATCAAATGAAGCATCCAAGCGATTAAGAAAAATTCCACGCACCCTAACTATACTTTGCAAGCTCATATCACCCTTCGCATCAGCCAATATATCAAGACTTCTTTCTATATCACTAAATGAATCCAGTAGTTCCTCAGTTACGGCAACACGTCCACTTAATGCGGGCATATACGCTGCTAACATTGGAAAACTTCCTCGAAGTTGCTCAATTGCGTCGCGTGCAGTTTGCTGTCTTATTTCTGCGGCTTTATTCACTTCCATTTCAAGTACAGTCAGATTCTTCCATTCAGTAAATGTTTCAGCTTTCATTTGCAATCCATAATCGGCAAATAATTCTGCGGCTGTCTGAATAAGTCCATCCAACCTAACTTCAGCGTTGTTATTATCAAGTGCTTCCTGAACATCTGCCGCCGGTAAACCTTGCTCTGTGAGCCCAGTTACGTAGTCCGCAAAGCGGGTTACCCTATCTTCAAAAGCACTTAAAGCTTCACTCCGTGGCGATTTCTTTGCGCGAATTGTTTCAAAATGATCACGGCACTCTCCTTCAAATGCGTATGCAACCTTAATAAAAACTCCAACAGCTTTTTCTTCTGGGTTGCGCGGGCCTGCCTCTTCAATCACCTGATCATCTCCAAAATTAGAATCTTCGCCACCGTCCACATTTTCTGCCTCCTCCGCACGAAAGGCAGGAATAGAAGGATCCGTATTGCCAAAATCATTATCATCCATAACGGGACAATCATACTATTCTTCGCCCATCAGTCAAGGGGCTATTTTGCCAATTTAACGTCCTTTATGAAGGCATCAAAATCTGCTCCTTTTCCTGCGACGGCAATACTATATTTTTTGTCCGGCAATTCGAAAAATAAAGTTTCGCCTCCACCTTGGTCCGGGCTTACTTTATATATTTTCCCTTTAAATCCTCCGGAATTAAAATCTTTTACGGATTCATAAACATAAATTTCCGGCATCGTGCGATAAAAAACAAATGTTACAGATTCGTTGCTTTTGCCGCGCAAATACATGTGACCAAGTTCGTAATCCCCCTCAATTTTATCCAAAAAATACCACTGCGCACCAGTCGCCGATATAACGTGTTTCATATGGCCGGCGAATAATGATTCTGCTTCTTCCGCTTCCCAGCCACTTGGCATTTTAAATAAAACTTCCCAAATCGATCCGTAAAATGTGATTTTGCAGTCTTTGCACTGTTCAATTCCCCTATCCAAGGGAGGTTTTACTTCTGCGGCTGGTATTTCTTGCGGTGCAACATATTGCTGGTAGCCAACCAAAGTCAGCGAGGATAAATCAAAAAAAGGCAAACTTGCGCTAGCCAAAGCGATAATAAGTGACATTGCCCCAGAAAGAAAAATACTCTCCACGGCCTTATTATACTATTTTCTCCTATAAAATCTCCTCTCTAATTCTTCAAAAGTTAGCTCGACTCGCGTTGGCCTGCCGTGCGGGCAAGTTGAATTATTTGGAGTTTTGGAAAGTTCAATCATTAGTTGTTCCTGTTCTGCTGGTGAAAGTGGCATGCCAAATTTTACCGCGGCCTTGCATGCGAGAGTTTTTAGGATTTTTTCCGGAAGAATTTTCTTGTCCGGCTTTTCGGCAATTATTTCGGAAGTGAATTCGCGGAAAATTTTAGGAAAATTTTCCTGCTTAAGCATTGCCGGGCAAGCATTTACCACAAAAGTATTTCCGCTCCATTTTTCAATTTCAAAACCAAGTTCTTGCAAATGTTCAATTGCCTGGCTTAAAAATACCGACTCTTGCGCGCTGCATTCAAATTGATATGGAACTAGGAGGCGTTGAATATTAGGTTTTTGCTTTGCTGCTGCGCCTTCGCTACCGGCCCTTTTCTCCGCTTTAGCCTTAAATTTCTCATATAAAACTCTTTCGTGTGCCGCATGTTGGTCAATTATTGCAATCCCCTCTTCTTCAAAAATTAAAATGTATGAATTTGCAATTTGGCCGAGAATTTTTCCGGAAAATTTTGATGTTTCTATGCCGAGCTGATTTTTGGATGGCGCGGAAAATTGTTTTGTGAATTCGATTGCGTCGGAAATTGAAGGTTGAAAGCTGGATGAATTGCCTGCGCTTTTATTTGCGCCAAATTCGCCACCTGCAAAACTTCCAGCAACCCTTTGCGCAGCATCGCCGCCAAAAATCTTATTCTGAAAACCATCAATTGACTGCGAAACCGCCTGAAAAACATCTCTATAAATTCTGCCGGATTCTAAGAATTTCACTGCCAATTTGCGCGGATGAACATTTACATCAACTTCAGATGGATTAAGCTCAATATTAAGCAAAAAAACAGGATAAACGCGACCTGGAATGCGCGAACCGTAGGCATCACTAACCGCGCGGCTAACCAGCGGCTCTGCAACGTCGCGCTTATTCACAAAAAGGTATTGGTGCCGCTTGGAAGAAACCTCCATGCCGGGCATTCCAATAAATCCATAAATTTTAATTGATGGAGTGACGAATGAAAGCGGAATTATTTGTTCGTAAAAATCTTTTCCAAGAATTATGCTAACGCGTTCTTTGGCTTGTGCCGCCTGCGGAATTTTAAAAAACAGCTTGCCGTTGTGCTTTAATTCAAATCCGATATTTAAATTCGCGAGCGCCGCATGGCTTGCTACTGCGACAATATGGCTCAGCTCCGTATTTTCTGTTTTTAAAAATTTCTTGCGTGCCGGAGTGTTGAAAAATAAATTCTGCACAATAAATTCCGTGCCAATCGGGCAACCGGCAGCAGATTTCGATTCAAATTTTCCGCCTTTTATTATTATTTCCGTTCCTGCATCCGCGCCTTTTTGCCGAGTTTTTAATGTAACACTCGCCACCGAAGCAATTGCCGCGAGCGCTTCACCTCTAAATCCATAGCTGTTAATTGTTTCCAAATCTTCCAAAGCCCCGATTTTGCTCGTTGCATGCCTTTCAAAAGCCGCAGAGGCGTCACCCGCATCCATTCCGCAACCATCATCTCTCACGGAAATCAATTTCATTCCGCCTTGTTCAATTTCGATGGAAATATTTGCCGCGCCCGCGTCTATGCTGTTTTCTATAAGCTCTTTTACCGCAGAAGCCGGACGCTCAATAACCTCGCCCGCAGCGATTTGGCTTATTAATGTGTCCGGTAAAACTTTAATTAGGCCCATACCTGGTTAATTTATACACTAACTGGTTTGGCTTTTCACTATGCTCTTTTTTTCTTCTTTTTCCCTTTTTCTTTACCTTCTGGTGCCGCCTTCGGCCTGCTTAACTCCAATAATTCACTACGCCGCGCAAGTCCGCATGATATAGAAAAATCCAATGCTCTTTTAACTCTCACTCTAAGCCAGTCTTCCAACATGCTCCCTTCCCCTTGTACAGGCTCCAGAGATAACGATATATGATCAATATTATTATATTGGTCTCCATGCCTGCTTTTTGGCAATTCTCCGACGACTATTTTGGCTGTGTGTGGTGATAATGGAGTTATGGAATCTTCTATGTGTGAATTTTCCAGCAGTGCGATAACTACCCTTTCCCTGGTTTTAGCGATAACTTCTCTGACATTCTCCGTATCAATCACTTCTATTTTTTGACTTCCTATCATGCCTCTCAAAATCGTGGCCAGCTCACGCCTAAATACTTCGCTGCTACTTTGAATGATGATCACAGGAGAATCTTCCGGTTGTTTTGAATATTTCTGATGAAATTCTGTTATCTTTTCCAGCAATGGCCGTTCTGTTGTTTCTGGCATTTTAAATTTAAGTCAATGAGTCAAATAAAGGAGATCATCCTATATCTAGCGTCCATGGTAAGTCAAATGCCTCTACTCCGACATTTTGCGTAGTTCATCCAGTTTTTTTAGCGCCTCCAGTGGAGTGATTTTTTCGACTTCGATTTTGCGAAGTTCTGTAACTGCTCTGTGTTCGCGGGGCTGGCTAAAAATTTCCAGCTGATTTTCGTCGCGGATTTCTTTTTTTGCTTTAACTGCAATTGCCGAATCCAAAACGCCTTCTTCCAAATCACTTAAAATATCTTTTGCTTTATTTATGACTTGCTCAGGCAGTCCGGCAAGGCGCGCAACTTCAATTCCATAACTGCGGTCTATTGCGCCCGGCAAAATGCGATATAAAAATGCCACAGAGCCTTTTTCTTCTTTAACCGCCACGCTAAAATTTGTGGCGCGTTGTAATTTTTCTGCAACCCCGATTAATTCGTGATAATGCGTTGCGAAAAGCGTTTTTGCACCAACTTTGTCGTGAATATATTCCAAAATTGCCCATGCTAACGAAACTCCGTCATATGTGGAAGTGCCTCGCCCTATTTCATCCAAAATTATTAAACTGTCCTTTGTTGCATAATGCAAAATTTGCGCGGCTTCTTGCATTTCCACCATAAAAGTACTTTGCCCGCGGACAAGATTATCGCTTGCGCCGACGCGCGTAAAAATGCGATCAATTAAAGGAATCTGTGCACTTTCCGCCGGCACAAAACTGCCAATGTGCGCCAGCAAAACTATTAGTGCAACCTGTCTTAAATATGTTGATTTACCGCCCATGTTCGGGCCGGTCAAAAGCATGACGCGG
>Ga0172379_10003856_pt1 | contig 23185 bp, 13 predicted proteins | sample GrowelOW334metaG_FD_119756 | JGI IMG/M metagenome (GOLD analysis project Ga0172379, IMG submission 119756) | Groundwater microbial communities from an aquifer near a municipal landfill in Southern Ontario, Canada - Groundwater well OW334 metaG | ecosystem: Environmental > Aquatic > Deep... | reverse complement strand
GTTAATTAGCACAGCCTCCATTTTCTACTAAGGTTTAGTAATGAAAATAAGGTTTCTCTATGAAATGATATATTTTATTAATCATTTTACTATTTTTTATCTTCATAATATACTTATAATTTGCTACTTAACCTTCTTTAGCTTGACGGCTATGCCCCATTGGGGGACACTAGCGCTGATTTGAGTTTACAGTTATATTTGAAAAATTTCACTTAACTAAATAAATGTATCCTTTTTTGGTTTCCGTTGAATGGTCGTAAAATTCCACACTCACTAAATAAAAGTAAGTGCCTGGGTTTAACCATTTTTGGTGGTAAAACCCATCCCATCCTTCTTCAATATTGGTTGAATTATACACCATAGTACCCGATTCGTCAAATATTTTGAATTCAAGCAGTTTTTGAATTCCCCACCCTTTAACAAAAACCCGGTCATTCAACTCATCACCATTTGGTGAAAATGCCGTAGGTAAATCAACAGAATACTTAATATCTACCGAAATATAAATGGAATCCTTAACCAAAAAACATTCATTTTCATCAGTGGCAAAAAAGTAATAAAACGTTGATTCCAAAGGAGTACCAATTGTTGAATTGCAGGTGCTGCAATCGAGATAAGTTGCTGGTTCCCAATAAAAGGAAGCACCATTTATCTCCTCAGTTTCCAATAATACTTCCTCTCCTATTATTACGGAAACGGTATCGTTATTCAAAATAGTAACTACCGGTTTTTGTTGCACATTTACTAGTACTGAATCGTAATTGATGCAGGTGTTTGAATCTTTTACTTGCAAATAATAGACAATACTTACCGGTGGAAAAACAGCTATTCCGGGAACTGAATCGTTGACAATAAAACTATTAGGCCACCAGGAATATTGCACCCCACCACTAGCAGTTATTCCAGCGGTATCGTCGCGGCACAGCAATACTTCATCAATTAACCCAATTACAGGAAGAGGAAAAATGGTAACATTCTTTTGAAGGGAATCAATACAGCCAACCGTGCTGGTTGTTTTCAATATAACGGGTTGTTCTCCTGCATCGGAAAAAGTATAGATAAATTTTGCTGATTCGCTTACCAATCCATTGTTGATATACCATTTCAGCTTGGAGCCACCAATAGAACTATCTTCAAATTCAATGGCCTTTGGAACACAACCGGAGCTGTCAGAAATGGAAAAATCTGATTTTAAAAACGGTACGTAAACGGAATCGGAAATTATTTTGTCGCAGGTGCCAAATTGGTCCGATTCCAAATACAAAGAAACATAATACTTCCTAAATTTAGCTAAATACAAAAGAATTGAATCGTTGGTGCTTGAATTTCCATTATCGATTACCCAGTTAAAATAGTCAATATTTAAAGTATCCTGTTTTTTGATATAAATAGAAGAATTAATGCACCCCGAATCGGGAGCTACAATGGTTGCATACGGTCCACCCACATTAACAAAATTGTCTTTTATCTCAATATCCGTGCACCCGGAACTGTTTTTAATGGAATGCGCTACCGTAAACGATCCCGGAATTAGATAACTATGAATGGGATTTACTCCATATTCAAGGGGTGAGTTGTCGCCAAAATCCCAAGTCCACTGAATAATATTATCTCCTTGCGAATTATCAGCAAATTCAAATAAAGCTGGATAGCAGTTGCTTATAGTAGATGTCGTCTCAAAGTCAGATTGTGGAATTGGGCTAACATAAATAAAATTTGGAACCGTAACCGTGGAATCACATCCGTTTGAGTTAATAATAAAAAGGGTAATGTTATAATAACCTGTATCAACGTAATAATGTGAGGGTGCAAACTCTTCCGACCCGGTTCCATCTCCAAAGTCCCAGGTGCACTGAATGAGGGTGTCTGATGTTTGGTTTATAAAATGCAACGTGTCACCCAAACAGGTTTTATTTGACAACACCGTGAATATTGGAATGGGGGTATCAAAAACAATCAGTGAATTGTTAATTGCCGTGTCTTTGCATCCCAACGAATCGGTTACAACCAAAGTTACTTGAATACTATCCCCGATAGAGTAGGTATGGATAGGATTTTTCACCGTTGCCTGATTCCCATCTCCAAAAGTCCAATTCCAATTAGCTATTGCCGTATCCGATGTTGATTGATCAGTAAAGGCAACCAATAAAGGGAAACAGCCTGAAGTAGTATCCATTTTAAAAGCGGCATTGGGTTTTGTTATCTGAATACTTTTTGAAATAGTATCGAAGCAACTTTTACTATCGCGAATAATCAAACTTACATTATAAGTTCCCTTCGATGAGTATTTGTGCTTTACGCTTTCGGTAGTTATTATTTTTGGTGAAGAATCGCCAAAGTCCCATAGATAGTATCCGGCTTTTTTATTGTATTCAAAAAAGGCTATATCTTCTGATTTAGATGGATCAAAAGTAATCGAATTATTTACACAACTCAATTCCGAACTCATTTCAAAATCGGCAATTGGCTCCGATACCTTAATATAGTTTGCAAGAAGCAGTTGGCAACTGTTTTCAATAGTATCGGTAGCTACTTCAACCCGATAAACACCTGTATTTTGGTACACATGATTAACAAAAACCGACCCTGTTCCAATAGTTGTATCCAGGGTGTTATCGCCAAAATTCCAAATTAACGTATCAGTTCCTTGAATAATGCTATTAAATTGGACATCAAGTGGGTTACTGCATGAAAAATAGCTTTCAAAATATCCGGCAGGTGGAAGAATTTCAATTATGTTTTCAACCGTTTTTTCTGACCCTTTGCATTGGTTATAATATACCGTTAACGAAACTGTCTTTTTTCCGGTTCCTAAAAACCGATGAAAGGGGTGGGCTTGGTTCGATTCCGACCCATCGCCAAAATCCCATACCCAATTATTGATAAGGGATGCATCAGTTGATAAATCAATAAATTCAACAATGGCTGAACCACAAACTACCGTATCGCCAACCATCGTGAAGTCAGCTATTTGCGGAGTTCCCACATAAACTTTTGCTTCAAATATGTTTTCACAACCCGATTGATTGGTAATAGTTAGTGTTACATTAAATGTACCAGGTGTATTATAGATATGTTCCGGCTTTTCTATTGTTGAAGTAGTGCCATCTCCAAAATCCCATAATCGGGTAGTCAACGGATTGTTCACATCAAAAGTCTTACTGCTGTCAATAAAGTTTACGGTTAGCGGGGCGCATCCACTCATTTTATCTTTATAAATGTCGTTATTGTTTGGTGTAAAATAAACAACCGGCAACCAAACATGTATATTACTATCAATATGAAACTCGTCACTGCATCCAAATTCACTGGCAACAATTAACGTATCCGAAATATAAACCGATTTGGTACTGTCCAATAAAAGCGATTCATTATAGGTAATTAGTGGGTTTTGAACATGGGAAACGGTTCCGTCTCCAAATTTCCAGTTCCAGATAGCGGCATTTACCGATTGATCGGAATAGGTAACTTCAAAGGGCAATTGACAGCTGTAATGTAGGTTTGCGGTAAAATTAGCTTTTATGGAGTCCACCAAAACCTCCTTATAAACCGTATCGAAACATATTGAATTGAATGAAGCAATGTATGAAATTGTAAACCGTCCCGATTGTGAATAACTCTTTATTGGACTGAAACTATTGCTGCTGGTACCGTCGCCAAAATCCCATAGCGATGTGGTTGAACCCAACGTATTGTTTGTTATATTCAAATTCTGATTCCGGCATAAGATGTCGGGATTGATTTCAATGTCAGTGGTAAACTTTTGCAATTGAATCAGGTTTGTTTTATTCAAAGAATCTTTACATCCAATGTTATTCGTTGCTACAAGTTTTACCGAATATTGACCGTACCCGGAATAAACATGTTTTGGGTTCCGTTCCACACCGGTAGTACCAACACCAAAATCCCATATAAACGACATGGGTTCAATGCCAACTGTTGAATTGGCAAACGTCACTTCTTGTTCCAATAAACAGCTTACATTGGGTGATGCTGCAAATGCAACGGCAGGAATGGGTTGCGCCGTTATTAGATTGTTCTTGGTTTTTGAATGCGAGCAATTGTTAGAGTCTTCAATAAAAAGGGTAACACTGTATGTATTGCTTTTTGTGTAAGTGTGATCCACCGTGTCACCATAACCATATAAACCATCGCCAAAATCCCATACCCGGTTTTTAATTCCGGCATCACCGCTTACTGTTGAACTTTTAAAAGTTACCGCTAAAGGCGTACAGCCAATATTCGACGACAAAACTGCAAAATCGGCTGTGGGGTTATTAAAAACCTGAATGTAATTGGTTTTTATCAAGGTGTCAGCATCAATTCCATTGCTGGCAATCAAGGTTACAGTATAAGTTCCCGGCAAATTATATAAAGCCGTAGGGTTTGCTACCGTTGAAAAAGTATTATTTCCAAAATTCCAGTTATAAGTAAGGTTCCCCTCTCCGCCCGAAGAATTGTGAAAAATTGCCACCAGCGATTTGCAATCGGTGGTATCGTCGGCATAAAAACTAGCATTTACCTGACTAAACAATGCCGATGCATTAAAACAGATTGCCAAATAAAGAGATGCTAATATTTTAAAAGTGAAATTCATTTTTAGTAAAAATTACAGGGTGTTTTGTGTTCATTTAACTTTGATAAAAACCCATTATATACAACAGTCAATTCCAATGTTTGCCATTGCTGTGGCAAGTTGTTGGCATTAAAAACCGGGGTTGAATACGCTAAATGGAAGTTGAACCGGTTGTATTTAAAACCTACTTGTCCAATTAAATGGGTTGGCCGATGGTTGTTCTTTATTTTTATAAAAGCACCAACTGAAAATGAATGAACCAAAAAATTAATAAAATTTGGGTCCAGTGAATAACTGGCTCCGCCCACCCATTCAAATTCATCGTCATAGAACAATGCATAAGTAAAAGGCCTCAACATAAAACCATCAGGAATGGGTAAATCAATTCCAAAACTACCTACATACCGGATGGGCAGTTTAAATTCAAAATCGGAAGATGACAGGTTGGGCCTAGTTAGGTTAAACATTGCAAATCCAATCTTCATGTTATGGTGCTTTAGGTTGCTATACAATAAACCGGCATTTATATTGAATTTATATACTTTCGAATTTTCGAAAAGTTCAGCAGTACCAACTGAACCATTGAATCCACCAATTGTCCTATCGTATTGGTCGGGGAAAAGCAATTGATCCATCAGCAACGCTTGCCCGATAATTCCTGGTTGAATTCCAACATGAAAAATTTGGGAACGATATCGTTTATGATAGGCAAAAGTGCAATTAACCATTTTATCGTTAATGGGCCCATGGGTAACCTTATACTGCATGTAATTTACGGCCAATGATAATTTATCGGGTGGAAAATAAACCTGATAATCGGCTAAAAGATTGTAAGTTTGCAAATTATAGTTAAACCCGGTAAATACATTGCTAACTGTATTGTAAATATTCCAATCGTATGGATGATCGCCGGTAAAAGCCGGATTGATGTTATAGTTTTGGGAATTATTGGTCAACAATGAAAGATTCTGTGATTGAACCGATTGACTTAAAATTAAAACTGCAATCAGCAGAATAGTTCTCCTTGCCAATTGGATAATATCCTTTATATCCAAAACAAAACCTTTCATTTTTTTGAGAACTAGTGTAGTATTCTACCAAATATAACTAAATTTAATAGTTATTCAATTTTAAATTTTTACCTAATCAATTATAAATGAGCAAAAAACCCACAAATGAATGGGAAACACAGGTTACCTTAATAAAATACGTTTTATTGTACTCGTTTTGCTTTTTCACGTTAAGTGGCAATGCTCAAAATTCTGAGGTAAAACATCCAAAATCATTGGCTAAATATGCCCGTCAGGCGGTGCTCGATGGCGATATTTATACCGGAATTGATTATTATGAAAAATATCTTTCCATTAAACCGGACGATAAAAAGTGTAAAGCTGAATTAGCCATTTTATACAGCCAGAGCAAATTGTTCGAAAAGGCTATACAGAGCTACCAGGAACTATTGATACAAGATAAGGGCAACCAAAGTTGGCTTTTTTATTTGGCCCACAATTTGCAAAAATTGGGCAGGTACGATTCCTGTTTAACCCTATTAAAAAAATGCCGCGTAAAAGACTTGCCTGAAAACTTGCGATCTAACTATAAATTATTGAATGAGAGCTGTCAGTTTGCCTTAAAAAATGAAACCGAACAACCGGGAATTTCCATTTACCATCAAGATGCCCGGGTCAACAGTTTGCAAACCGATTTTGCCCCCTATTTCTTTAACGACTCCCTGATAATTTACACTACAACAGGCATTGCAGAACCGAATGAAATTAAACTCCCAATTGCTAAAGCGGAATCCAATCCATCCATATATTTTGCAAAACGATTGGATAGTATCACCTGGATTAAAACCGATAAACTCCCTACCACAATAACCAATAACTCCCTTTTTGCCTGCAATGGAACCCTTTCGCCCGATGGGAAACGGTTCTATTTTACCCTTTGTGGGAAAAATTGGTTGAATAAAATTGCCTGCGGTATCTACGTATCAAAATTTGATGGTAAAGAATGGGAAGCACCACAGCCCATAAGCCCTGAAGTAACTGATATGAATTATACCAACACCCAACCCACCGTTGGCACAACCTACGATCCGAATATTGAGGCCATATACTTTTCGTCGGACCGGAAAGGTGGATTGGGCGGATTAGACATTTGGTATTTAGCTTACAATAAAAAATACAATAAATATGGATTGCCCCAAAATGTGGGTACAAAAATAAATACAGCAAACGATGAAGTGAGCCCATATTTTCATATTGATAGCAAAACGCTCTATTTTAGTTCGAATGGCCGAATCGGTTTTGGTGGTTTTGATATATTTTCGACCCTGGGTGAACTGAAAAAATGGATGGTACCTGAGAATTTGATGGCTCCTATTAATAGTGCCACCGATGATATTTATTATTCACCCAATCAGAATCAAAACCGTGCGTTCATTGTTTCAAACCGCAGCGAAAGTTTTTGGATTGATAATAAGTACTGTTGCTACGACTTGTATTATGTGAAATATTCCAATGCTTCAAAAGTAAAAATAACAGGAACCTTACAAGCCAGTTTAGATCCTACCTTCAAAAAATACCTGAAAAAAGGTATTGAACTAAGCGACTCCGCTGAAAATTCCGAAACCGGTTCAACGATTGATAACGCCGTGGTTGCTTTGTACATGATAAACAATCAATCGGCTGATTCCATTTTAATAAAATCGGATACTACCGACGAAAAAGGTATATATACTTTTATGGTTCCCCGAAACCATGAGTTTAGTCTGATTTATCAGAAAAATGAGGTAATCAACCGGGTTACAGTAAGCACCAAAACCACGTTGCAAGATGATAACCTGGAAATAAAAGTACCGGAAATGAATGTATCCATCCTACCTCAAAAACCCATTGTGGTTAAGAATATATACTACGATGTTAACCAAAGCTATTTATCGGTTGAAAGCAAACAAATTTTAGATAGTACCTTAATAGGTTTATTAAGGGAATTGCCAAACTTGGTGGTACAAATATCGTCGCATACCGACAATTTGGGAGACGAAAATTACAATTTGAACCTTTCGCAAAAGCGGGCCGAAAATGTTTTGAAATATATTGTAAGTAAAGGAATACCCAAAGAAAGGTTAGTGGCTATTGGCTATGGCGAAGGTGAACCCATAGCTCCCAATTTGAATCCGGATGGTACCGATAATCCTGCAGGTAGGGAAAAGAATAGAAGGACGGAGTTTAAGATTATTAAGTAGCTTTCTCTTTATTCAAACCCTTTCTTTACTGGCAAATTATATTCAACTAAAACTCCAACACAGCCAACTCTTTTGTCATAATCTTCCTGAGAAGCTTCCATTTCGCCTTCGGGTACGGTAACTTCAATGATTAGTTTTCGTGTTTTTAACGATAAAAATTCTTTTTGCAGGTATTTGCTATCTTCAACGGAACTATCGTAAAGCACTTCTTGTGTTACATTATCTTCCTTTATCTTGAAATAAATATCCTTTAAATTCTTATCAGAACATATTTGAATGGAATATTCAAAGTTTTTATATACTGTTAGGTGAAAAACCGATGTTTGTCCTTTTTCAAAAGTAGCATCCCTCGATTGACCACTTATTTTATAGGGTTTACCCATTCCTTCGCAATTGCGGAGATAAAAATCATCGCAGTTTTGCGACATGGCATTTACTATAAAAATTAAGGAAAACAGCAAAAATAAACTTGATTTCATCCGTAAATAATTATTAGTTAATTGAATATCATTTGTTTCGTACGAATAGCCTGCCCCGTTTTCTCGGGGGAACACCCCATGTGATTTTTCATATGTTTTTACTCCCTTCGGTCATGAAATCACTTCGTTAAGTTGTGCAGTTTCCTGCATGGGGGTTTCATAATTCAATTTGTTTTGATTCTATGATCTATTTTATCAATTCAGTTCTTAATTCATTAATTAAGCTTTTAAGCTGGTTAAATTGAATTTCATTCATCACAATTTCCTCACTTCCACCTAAAACCATTTTACCGTTTTCTGCATTAGTTACCGAATTATCGTTTGAGTTAGTAATGGTTAACGAGCTATATATATTATTCAGCTTTTCGAGATTACTTAATTGAATGGCATTACGATCCGGTGAAAGATACTGCTTTGAAAAATTATATAAATTATCGAATGCATATTTTTGATTCGCAATCTTCTGAATTAATTCATTGTTTTCAGAATAGGATTCAATGTAATCAAGCGACAAGTATATACTTTCAATGTAGGCGCCATAAAGTATTACTGAGAGCTGGTTCTGTTTTTCGAAGGTTATGAGATAGGATAATAGCTTTATGTATGAATTCCTTGCTATTTCAGCTAAAGAATCAATATCATTTTGAACACCTATTACTTGTGATATTATATTTTTATCGAAAGCTGAACTTATTTTGGTTTTTTCAGCAAGATTTTGAATGGCTGAAAAATAATCTAAAATTTCATTTTGCTTTTTGTAAATTGTCAAATAAGCAAGATCCGAAGAAAATACCCCTATCATTTGCAATTGACTCTCATTTTCGAGATACTTTTCAATATTTTTTGTAGAACAAATTATATTGGAATGAAATACCAACTGATTGGAATAAAAGTAAGTTAGGATTTCTTCCGGCGAAGGCATACTAAAATACTCAGTCTTCGAATCCTTTTTTGTATCCAGGGTATCCTGAATTAACGTTTGTTTTGGCAACTGTTTTTCCGACCGGTTACAGGTGCAGGATGTAATTTCCAGAAAAAGGATGGATACAACCAAAATTTTAATCAATTTTTGAGAAGTCATATTCTAATTTTTTAGTATTGAAACATAAAACCAAACCGTCATGGGTAAAATATTAGCTAAATATACATAATTGTTCAACAAATTCCATAAAAATCTGATGTTTAATCATTGGTCTAAAATAGTGATTGACGGCACTAGCCAAACAACCGCCTTTGGGGCGGTTGTAATCTGTAATCATCAAAAATGGTTGTTAATTACATTGTTTATTTCTCAAAAATTAATGATTGGGGAAGCATTAAAAGAAAAGGCACCGACTTTTCGTAATTCAATTCTTCATAAAACATACCTAAACGTGCCAAATTCTTATAATAACCATCCACGTTTTTGTAATAATATTTTTCAGATTGTACATACCATGCCCTTTCGCCAAGCTTTTGTGCGAGAAACCATTTTTCGAGCAGGCGTGAAATACGTCCGTTGCCATCGCCAAACGGGTGTATATTTACAAAAACAAGATGAATAAATGCGGCGTAATAAAATATTTGGTCAACAGACAGGTTTGTGTTTAATAAATTATCAATTTCATCCCAAAGCAAACCATATTGTTTTTTCACAATAGACAACGGGCAAGCCTCGTATTGAATACGCCCTGTTTTATGTTCCATCACAAGCATTTCGGATGTACGGATTGCCCCTCGTTGTTTTTCGGGCAACAAGTGTGCGGCAATTAGCTTGTGTGCCTCGTATAAGTTTTGGTGGTTTAATGCGTTATCTTTTGCTAATAAATAGGCATTGTAAAGGTCGTTGGGCTTTTGGGTAAGCTCGGGTAAATATTCAATATTGAGCATTTTATGCTTTACATAACTGTCCAGTTCCAACGGCTCACCCTCTATTTTCGATGACGACATTACCGAGACAGATGTGTAAAATGTAAAACTATGCTGCTCCAGTTCTTTTTTCTGAATAGCGTCAAACTCGGCGTTAATGTCAATATCGAGCATCGATTTCCAAGTTTTAAAATATTCGTTGGTAATAAGTTTTTCCATAGCTTAAAATAGTGTTATACCGCGTGGTATTTTCCTAAACAATAATATGGTGCTTGGTCAAAAAATATTTTGTTTAATTAAAAAAACCAAAGATACTAAATACTTTCTATTGCTTTTCTATTGGGGGCAACTTGGGTATAACCCCCATTTACGAAATGTTGCGTTTTATTATCCTGAATAACCAGTTATAATAAAGGGCCACATATAGCAGTAAGGTCATTATCCATAATAGGCCCATATTAAACCAAAGTGTATCAATGGTTATATTACCGATTATTTTAACCGGAGCATAAAACTGTGCCCTACCAATATGCGATCGAGGTTCATTAAATATGGGTTCGTATAGTTGCACTATCTGGTTATTTGCAACCACATAACGCTGTATTTCTCTTGAGTTTAATACAAATTCCGATAACCGGTTATTATAATTCCGGGTTTTAAGATCAATCAATTGTTCTTTACCCATTTGTTGGGCAATCTTTTTCAATAAATCATCTTTGTCTTGTATTTTTTGGTTTAAGGCAGGTAAATACCAATGCTTAAGCTTATCCAGAATCACTAAAACGTGCTTTAATACTTCATCATTACAAGTATCAGGAAAAGACTGGAGTGAGGCTGGGCGTGCAACATTCCAATCATCAAACATTTTAGTAAGCTCGTTATTAATCAACAACGCATTATTTGGAACCTGATTGTTTTTGTTCCTAGGTTCTAAATAATTATGAATACTGTTTTCGAGGTATGGAATTACGTAATTTATTTTGAATGCCGCTTCGCTGATGTCCTTCTCTACTGCATAGAAATACTTTTGGTATTGATTCTGTTTGAACTGGTTTACCATTAACCCTTCAAAAGCCCAACGCGATGCCATTAAATCGCCCAGTACGGGCACATATTTGTCGCTGGTAAAAGTATAATGGAGTTTATCGAATTTAATGATGGCACCGCTCAATAAAATTTGGGGAACCAATATCAATGGAATTATAATGTAAATAGTAACTACCGATTTAAAGCCTGATGAAATATTTAAACCGGCAACATTAGCAAAACAGGATAGGGAAAAAAGTGTAGCCCAGAATGGAAAGGTCATTCCCTTTATTTCTAAAATGGTACTTGCAATAAAAACATAAACCAGCATCTGAAAGGCTGAAATAAAAAACAAGAATAGAATTTTAGAATTCAAATAGCTAAAACGGCTCAGGTTAACAAAAGCTTCGCGCAAAAGAATTTTTTTGTCTTTGAATATCTCTTCGGCACTAATGGTAAGCCCAATAAACAGCGACACAATGACGCTCATAAACAAAAATGCCGGCAGGTTTTCATTTTCAATAAACTGGTATTTATGGATACCCTTTTCGTTTATGGGAACAAATTTCGATATGTAGGCAAGTATCAACGCCAAAAAAGGAGCTATCAGTAAACTGATAAGCAAATACTGCCGATCGGCAAGCTTTACTTGAATATTCCGGCGGCTATAGGTTATAAATTGGTTCCAGAGGGATGGAATTTTAAATTCAATTTCCGGAAGTTCCCTAATAGTATCCTTTGAACCCGGTTTCTGCTTTAAGTGAGTAAGGTAAAACTGGTGCCATTGGGCTGCGCTGGTCTTGCGGACATTTAAATCATCCCCTTGGGTATCTATTTTTGGGTATTCTAAAATAGTTAAAATAATTTCGGATGAAATATTTCCGCAACGGGCACATTCGGCTTCATCCGCATCAATCCGGTTCATTCTATTCTTAAAGTACACTATGGCATCTATCGGATTTCCGGTAAAGGCCAGGTACCCTTCTTTGTCGAGCACAATCAATTTATCGAATTGCTTAAATATTTCCGATGAAGGCTGGTGGATGTTTACAAAGAGCAACTTCCCTTTATGGGTTTGCTGCCGCAGCAAATCCATCATTTTTTCGGAATCGGAGGTCGATAATCCGGAAGTGGGCTCATCAACAAACAAAATGTAGGGCTCCCTTATTAATTCAAAGGCTATATTTAATCGTTTCCGTTGGCCACCGCTTATAAATTTACTCAGGGGCGAACCAACTTTCAGATCCTTGTAGTCAAATAAGTTAATCTCTTTTAACAAATCAACCGTTTTCTTTTGAATCTCTTCCTCGGATAGGTTTCCATAACTTATTTTAGTACAATAATATAGATTTTGGTAAACAGTCAATTCTTCAATAAGCAAATCGTCCTGCGGAATATACCCAATAAGTGGATTCAACAGTGCTTTATGCTCTTGCATGGAATACCCGTTAATCCTTATTTCTCCTTTTTGAGGATTAATGGTTCCATTTAAGATGTTTAAAAGTGTTGATTTTCCACTTCCACTGCTCCCCATAATACCAATCATTTGTCCCGATAAAGCAGAAAAAGAAAAACCGTGGATGCCGTTGTTACTATGTGGGAAAAGGTAATTGACATCATCGGCTTCAAAGTGAACCAGCGATTTATTTGCTGGAGCAAGAAATTCACTTGCAATCTCATTGAAATAGAGCGATGAATCGTTGTTCCATTTAATTACGGCACCTTTTTCGAGAATATATACATGATCGGCAAAAACAGGTTTATTCCCCATTACCACGGTATCATTTCCTTTGTATCGCAATAAAAACCGTTGGCAGGAATTGATTAACAGAATAAAAAAATGGCCTTGCAAATTCGGTTTAATTATTTGCTTATAACCTGTTTTAATGGGCAACAGGCCATTGTTCACATGTAGTATGTTGTTCTTATTTTCAATTTTATGTATTTCGTCGGCAATAAAGTTCTGAATTTGAATGTATTCGTCCATTTCAAGATTCAACTTATTAACTACATTTTCAATCAGCCGTTTTACTTCGTTTGATTGGTTGGAACCAGCCTCAAGATTTAATTTATGATGTTTAACAAATTCCGCTAAATAAATTAAAATCAGTATTTTATCCTTTTTATGTAATTCAATGTTAAGCTGTTCACAGATGCCGTCAATTTTTTGCAGCAATCCATTCAGATCGGAGGTATTGTTTTTCAATTCTTGAATCAATTTTGAAAAAATTTGCATTTTTTCATCAATAATTGATTTACTAAAATACTGCCGCAGAAACGATTCAAAATAATTGGAACTTATGGTTTGCTCCTTTTTTTGTACCGTTATTCCAATAATGGCAAATAACTGCATGAGTGCGTTTAAAATTATCTCATTCATTATGGCAGGTTAAAATTATATGCATATTTGGTTCTTTACCTATTTATAATAGCTACTACTGACAATTCAAACCGATCTCCCTTACTTGCAGGGGAGATCCCGCCGCGGCGGGAGAGGGGTATAAAATTGCATGCAACAAAACTAAATTCTTTTTTACCCACCCCAACCCTCCCTAAATTAGGGAGGGAGCTGAGCAGTGCTAATATTTGGACTTCACATATAGCATTTAGGTATAAGAAAAGCTATCACTAACACTTTATTCCTTGGGCAATCCTATTTTTAACCCAACAATTCCCTTTTCAGCTTTAGCAATTGCTAAAGTTCCTCCGTGCATGGACGAGGTTTGTTGCAAAAAAGTAATTTCAAGGTTTTCCGAACTTGAATCAACTACATTTTCATAAGGCATGGTTGAGTTATTAACCGAAGTGAATTCAAAATACAATTCCTTGGCATCTTGTTTTAGTTCAACTGTTAATTCCCCATCCAAATCAATGGAATAAAGCAAATTCTCTATGTTCTTCTGAAAACTGGTCAGCAACAAATCGTAATCTCCTTTAAATAGGGTTGGTTTGTCGAACCCCACCAGTGTTAAAGTTATTTTCCGCTCATTGAGCATGGGTATTAAAACAATGAAACAAAAATTGATGAATTCTGATGCATCAATACTGCGAATATTTGCTTGGTATTTTTTTGTTCTGAGTTCCGATATTTTTAAAGCCAGGTTTGAAAACGACTCCAATCTTTTCACCGAAACATCCAAACTGCTCACCAGGTTGAAAATGGTTTTTGAATCGGCAAAGTCTTTTAATAAGTGAACCGCATTCAACACATTATTCATGGGTTCCCTAATTTCGGTGCTAATGGTATTTAAAAACTCCGTTTTTGCGCTGTCCAGTTTTACTAATTCCCTATTGGCATTTTCCAATTCCAGTGTCCGTTTTTTAACTTCTTCCTCCAAATGCTGGTTCATTAACTGCAACTTATCGCGGGTTGATTTAAGCTCCAAATGGGTATTAACACGAGCCAATAATTCTGTTTGGTTAAAAGGTTTGGTAATATAATCCTGAGCCCCTGTTTCAAAACCTTTTACAATACGGTCGGTATCGTTTAGTGCGGTTAAAAAAATTATGGGTACCTGTGAATTCCGCTCACCCAATCGAATCTTCTGACACACTTCATAACCATCCATGTTGGGCATCATTACATCCAGCAAAACCAAATCAAAATCGAACGAGTTGACAAATTCCAATGCATCCAATCCGCTTAATGCAAATTCAACTTCATACTTTTGGCTTAATAATACATTCGCTAATACTTTAACATTTTCCGTTTGATCGTCAACAATAAGTATTCTGGCCATAATTGGGTTATTTTAGTAACTTTTTGATAGGGTATTCCATTAAAACTGTTAGAGGTCGGTAGCTAATTGCATATCCATTTACTATATACCCCTTCCCCTGTCGTGACTTCCCCTTGTGAAGGGGAAGATGTATAGTCCTGGCAGTGTTGCTTATTTGATGCGTTCTCCCCTAAGCCTAGGGGAGATGCCGACAGGCAGAGGGGTACAAGAAGGTTAAAAATTGAATCCCATTGCTTTCATGTTATGTATTTATCTACTGACCTCTAAAAACTGTAAGTTACTACTTATTTGAATATGAGTTACAATTTTTACCGGGAAGAGTATATAAAAAATAAAAAAAAGGGAATTAATTGCTTTTTATTCCTTCAAACAGAAAATACTATTTGAATATCAGCATTATATTAAAAAAATGATTTACCTTTAAAAAGGTGGATTATATAGAGTGTTACAATTCTATTATTTTGATTCTATTAATAATATAATATTTTACCCTCACTGACCCAAAAAGACTAACTGTTTTAAGCCTATATGGTTCTGTTACTTAATTGAAGTGATTCCTTTAGAACACAGTACATTTATATAATATTTTTTTCAAATGGATCCAAAACTCATAGAAAATGAAACTTTAAAAGTTTTATGCTTAGAAGATTCCGCAGCTGATGCTGAGTTAATTTTGCGATGCCTTAATAAAGAAGGATATTCCGTAAATTTTACCATAGTTTCACAGGAAAATGAGTTTGTTCAGAGTTTAACTACCGATACTTTTGATATTATACTCTCCGATTACAATTTACCGGGTTTTAGCGGACTTGAAGCCTTAAAAATTGCTCAAAGTATGAATTTGGAGATACCCTATATATTTGTATCGGGCATCATTGGTGAAGATAAAGCAGTTGATCTACTCAAAAACGGAGCATCGGATTATGTGGTAAAAAGCAATTTGGATAAACTGCCTTATGCCGTTTCAAGGGCGTTGAATGAATTCAAAGAAAAAAAAGCACGGCAAAATGCCGAAAGAGAAGCCGCCCAATTGTTGCAAGCTGTTGAGCAAAGCAAGGTTTGCGTGGTTATAACCGACTTAAACGGCACTATTGAGTATGCTAACAAAGAAACTACCCTAGTAACCGGTTATACCAATGAAGAATTGTTGGGCAAAAACCCGAGGTTTCTGAGTTCCGGAAAAAACCCGAAACAAGTTTACACTAACCTTTGGAAAACCATTACTTCCGGAAAACAGTGGCATGGTGAATTCCTGAATAAATCAAAAGATGGTGGCTTATATTGGGAATCGGCAAATATATCCCCCATTTTTGATAATACCGGAAAAATAGTTCAATACCTAGCGGTAAAAGAAAACATTACCGGACAAAAACTGGCTAAAACAGCCATGCTTGAAAGCGAAGAACGCTTTCGGCTCTTGTTCAACAAAGCACCCATCAGCTACCAATCATTGAATCCGGAAGGGTTTATTACCGATGTAAATATTACCTGGCTTACCATGTTAGGGTATTCAAAAAACGAAGTTATTGGAAAATGGTTTGGCGAATTGCTCACACCCGCTTCAAAAATAAAGTTTGGGCAGTTATTCCCGGTAAAGAATGATAAAGATCTGCATTTTGTATTAGAGATCATTAAAAAAGACGGTTCCTTAATGACTATTGTTTTTAACAGCAACATTGTTAATTCGCTTACCGGTCATTTTAAACAAAGCTATTGTGTGCTCATTGATATTACCGACCAACGAAAATCGGAGCAAATAATTAACCAGCAACTCAGGAAATTAACAGCTATTTATAAAGCCAGCCAGCGGCTTCAAAAAATACTTACCTTGGAATTATTGGTGAATGAATTACTGGCTGTTTTAAAGGAAACATTGGAATTTGATTTTGGGGGAGTTTTTTTAATTGAAGGTCAACATTTGATACCCTTTGCCTTACGGGAACAAATACCCACACCAAAATTCAACAAGGATAAACATAATTCATATCAAGATTCAACCTTACTCATTGGTGAAGGCATTGCCGGAATAGCTGCTAAAATGAGTAAAAGTTTGCGTATTGGTAATGTGCATGAGTACCCTGGGTATATAGAAATAAATCCGGGGGTAAATTCAAAATTATCAGTTCCGCTAAAGGTAGATGATCATACCATTGGGATTATAAATATTGAATCAATAAAATTGGATGCCTTTACCGAATCGGATCAACAATTGCTTGAAGTGGTGGCTGCCCAAATTACCATTGCCATTCAAAATGCCCGTTTGTTGGAACAGTTACTCAACGAATTGAATGAACGTACCCGGGCTGAAGAGGAACTAGCTGCCCAAAGCCTTAAACTGGAGGATACGGTAAAAGAACGTACGGAAAAATTCCGGTTGGCAAACGAAGATCTGAAAAAAGAAATACTGAACAGAACCCTGGTTGAAAAGCAACTCATGGTATTTCAACAAATGATTAATTCCGCCAACCAAGGGTTTAGCTTAATAAAAACCAACAGGCGGATTACTTACATGAATAACAAGCTACTTCAAATGCTTGAATTTGACGACTGGAACCCCAATCAAAACTTTTTGCTTTCTGCATTTATTTCCGATGAATCGTGGAATAATAAAGATGGAAAAATATGGACTACCATTTTGGAACGAAAAGAATGGAGTGGCGAGTTGACCCTAAAAACGAAAAAAGGAAACAAAGTACCGGTGTTAGTCAGTTTTTTCACACTAAATGATTCTTTGGCAAAAGTCGAAACTTTTGCTGTTATAATAACCGACATCTCGCACCAAAAATTGGTGGAAAAGGAGCTGACCCATGCCAAAGAAGAAGCCATAGAAGCCAATCAATTAAAAAGCACCTTTTTGGCCAACATGAGCCATGAAATACGCACTCCCATGAATGCCATGCTCGGATATTCCGAGTTATTGAGCAATTCCATAACCGATCCCATTCACCGCAGTTACTTGGAATCGATCCGGTTGAGCGGCAAAACCTTGCTGAACCTGATTAACGACATTTTGGATTTATCGAAAATTGAAGCCGGAAAGCTGGAAATCAGTTATGAACCGGTGAATTTCAAATCAATTGTTGAGGAAATTGTTCAGTTGTATGATTTTAGGGCCAAGGAAAAGGGAATTCAATTGGTTCACCGCATCTCCGACCAATTGCCGGAAAATTGCCTATTGGATGAATTACGGGTAAAGCAAATTTTGATGAACCTATTAAGCAACGCCATAAAATTTACCGAACACGGTTATGTGCGGATAGCCTTTGAACCCATAAACATAAAGGAAAAAACCACCGATATCCGTTTAATTGTTGAAGATACCGGAATTGGTATTAATGAAGCATTTATTGAACACCTGTTTGAGCCGTTTACCCAACAGGATGACCAGGATACAAAAAAATTTGGAGGAACCGGCCTTGGGTTAGCTATAACCCGCCGGTTAGTTGAACTCATGAATGGCGAAGTAACTATTAAAAGCAAATTGAATAGAGGGAGCCGGTTTACTGTAATTTTCAAACAAGTTGAAATTGTTGATTGGAGTATACAAAAAGAGATTAAAACCGTTTTAGATCCTACTTCCATTAAATTTAAACCAGCTAAAATACTGGTGGTTGACGATGTGGATACCAACCGTAAAATTATTCACGAGTATTTAAAGGTATTTCATTTTGAGGTATTTGATGCTTCCAGTGGTCAACAGGCCATTGAAATGATTAAAAACAACACCTTCGATTTAATTTTCATGGATATCCGCATGCCCATAATGGATGGGTATGAAACCACCACATTTATAAAAGAAGAATTAAAAAGTTTCATTCCCATTGTTGCCATAACCGCATCGGCATTTAAAGAAGATGAAGCAAAAATTTATCAGGCCGGAATGGAAGGCTACTTGAGAAAACCTGTGCAAATGGCTGAAATTGTTGAAACCTTGTGCCGGTTTTTACCATTCACTGAATTGCAGAATCCTGCTGCAAATAGAGTGGATAGCCCTAATTTGACTGAACTGGAAAAAGAAAATTATAGAAATGCCTTGGCAAGGATACAAAAAGAGGTGATTCCCCTTTGGACGCAATTAAAAACAATTCAACCCCGCAACAGTGTACTGCAATTTTTAGAAACACTCATTCAAATTAACAATCAATATCCGGTTGATTCAATACTCCAATATACCAATTCGCTGAAATTGGCTCAGGACAGTTTTAATATTAAAGAGCTGCGGGAGTTAATCGCTAAGTTTGACGTTCTTATTACCGAACTTGAAAAAACAACAAAATGAAACAATAATTACCCATGAAAGGAAGAATACTAATAGTTGATGACAATGCTCAAAACCTGCAAGTTTTAGGAAAAATTCTGATTGAAGAAGGATACCTGGTTGAATTTGCCCTGAGCGGAACCGAAGCTTTGGAGTGGGCTTTGCATTATAATTTCGATTTATTCCTTTTCGATATAATGATGCCCGATATGAACGGTTATGAACTCTGTCGTACCGTAAAGAGCCATTCGGGGAAGGAAGAAATTCCTGTCATTTTTATTACGGCTAATACCGATTTGGAGAGCCTTAAAGTAGCATTTGAGGCAGGAGGAATTGACTATATTACAAAACCTTTTAATAAAGATGAGCTTTTGCTCCGGGTTTCCACCCATATTGAACTGAAATAAAGAAAAGATGAATTAAAAAATCTTAACCAATCGTTGAAGAACGAAATTGAAGAACGGAAAAAGACCGAGCGGCTGTTGCAAATTCAAAAAAAACAGTTGAAAGAAGATGCCGTGATTCTGGAAAAAATGAATAATGACTTAAACCACGCAAAAATTGAGATTGAAACTAAACATAAAGATTTACAGGATAGCATTGATTATGCAAATATTATTCAAAATGCTTTACTCCCCGATACTGAAATACTCAATCAATGCACAACCAACCATTTTATCTTATATCAACCCTTAAATGTTGTAAGCGGCGACTTCTATTGGTTTAAAACCCTTCAAAACAAATTGGCCATAGCTGCAGGCGATTGCACCGGACATGGCGTGCCTGGAGCATTTATGAGTATTTTGGGTATGAATTATTTAAATGAGATTTGGCATCCTGAAAATGAAACAGTTGCTCCAAATTTAGTATTAGATAAACTCCGGTTGCTCATAAAAAATTCGTTCAGCAAGGATACTCGCGAAGTATTTATGTTTGGAATGGATATTTCGCTTTGCATTATTGATTTGGATACTTTAAAATTGAACTTTTCGGGTGCAAACAGGCCTTTGATACTTATAAGAGATAAAAAGGAGGGAAATTTTTCGGATTGCACCGGTAAATTATATGAAAACGACAAGTACCACATCATCAAACTTCCCCCCGACCGGCAGCCTATTGGATTTTTTGATAGTGAAAAACCTTTTAATAATTGCTCTATTCAATTAAGGAAAAACGATTGTATTTACCTATTTACCGATGGATATGTTGACCAATTTAGCCCTGAAGGAAGAAAGTTCTATCAGGAAAATTTTATTAAACTACTGGCTGACAACCAATACAAATCCATGCAACAGCAAAAACAAGAATTGATACGTGCCTGGAAAAATTTTAAAGGAGATATAAGGCAAATTGACGATATTTTGGTAATGGGAATTCAGATTTAATAAAACATAGTATGATGGATAATCACACAACAACAAAGCATTCTTATGGGTCAATCCTAATAGTGGACGACCTGTTGGAAAACCTGCAACTCCTTTCTGAAATTCTTTCTAATCATGGCTATAAAATACATACAGCCACATCAGGACAGGAAGCCATTGAATCGGCTAATACCATACCAACTGATTTAATCCTCTTAGATATTATGCTTCCTGATTTGGATGGTTTTGAAGTATGCAAATCACTTAAAGCCAATGAAAAGACCAAAGCAATTCCCATTATTTTCATAAGTGCATTATCGGAAACAAAGAAGAAGCTACTTGCTTTTTCATTGGGTGCCGCCGACTATATTACTAAACCATTTATCCTCAACGAAGTACTAGCACGGGTAAAAACCCAAATTGAGATTTGCAATTTACGCTTACAAACTGAACATCAGGCAAAGCAGATGCACTTCCGGAACGAACAGCTTTTGATTGAAATTAAAGAACATGAAATTTCGCACAGGCAATTACAGGAGTCGTTACAAAAGTTGAAATTGAGTAATGCCGAGGTATTGAAATTAGTAGATAATTTAAATGCAGAAATTGCACTGAGAAGCAAAAATGAAGAATCGCTGCGCCAAAGCAATGAAATGATTGTAAAACTTACCAATCAGGTGCCCGGCGTGGTTTATCAATATCGCCTGTTTCCCGATGGAAGTTCCTGTTTTCCGTTTGCAAGCCAAGGAATGGAAACCATATACGAAGTAACACCCGAACAGGTGCGTGAAGATGCCACCCCGGTTTTTGGAATGCTCCATTCCGAAGACAAAGAACATATTATTTCCGATATTATGGAATCGGCTAAAAACCAAACCCCTTTCCATTCCGAATTTCGCATGGTTTTGCCACGGCAAGGCTTACGTTGGCGCTTGTCGGATGCAAAACCTGAACTATTATCCGATGGCAGTACTTTGTGGTATGGTATTATTTCAGACATTACCGAGCGCAAGCTAGTTGAAGAAGCCTTAAAAGAAAATGAACGCCGATTAAGGGAAGCCCAAAAAATGGCCCATCTGGGTTTTTGGAACTGGAATGTAAAATCGGGAAGTGTGGAATGGTCCGATGAGGTGTTTAACATTTTTGGCCTCGACCCCGAAACATTTGAACCTCAAATTGATTCCATAATGGCTTTATCACCCTGGCCGGGAGAACATGAGCGGAATCAGGAATTAATTAAACGGACTATGGAAAGCAAAGCGCCAGGGTCGTTTGAGCAAAAATTCTTGCGTTCCGATAAAAGTATTGGCTATTACTATTCTACTTTCGAAGGAAGGTACAACGAAAAAGGAGAACTCCTTGCCATAGTAGGAACGGTGCTTGATATTACCAGCCATAAATTGGCAGAACAACAATTGCAGTCGCAATATACATTGCTTACAGCACTTATTAATAGTCCTAAAGATTTAATCATTTTTTCATTCGATAAGCATGGCTGTTACACCACTTTCAACGAAAAGCATTTTGCTGAAATGAAACAGATTTTTGGCGTTGAAATAGTGCCCGGAATGAACCTGCTCGATAGCATACCGGTTCCTGAATTGAAAGAAATAGCAAAAAAGAGCATGGTCCGGGCGTTACAAGGTGAAACAATTTCTGAAATTCACCATCAACCGGACCTGAATACCTATTACGAATACAGTTGGAACCCCATTTGGGAAAATGAAAATGTTATTGGAGTAACTGTTTTTGTAAAAAATATTACCATAAAAATGCAACAAGATGCTGAGCAAAAGCGACTGCTACACATTTTGGAATCAAGTTTAAACGAAATCTATGTTTTCGATTCAAAAAATCTGGTTTTTGAGTATGCAAATCAAGCATCATTACAAAATTTAGGGTACAGCCTTGAATCAATGAAAAAAATGACCCCACTTCAATTGAAACCTCACTTCACTGAAGTCCAATTCCGACAACTTATTGAACCCTTATTAACCCACCAGAAAGAGCAAATAATATTTGAAACCGAACACCTTAGAGCCAACGGTAGTCTATATCCGGTTGAAGTGCATCTGCAATTGGTTGAAAATGAGGGCCAGCAGCTATTTTTTGCGGTTATAATGGATATTACTGAACGTAAAAAAGCCGACCAAAAAATAATGAGCCAGCTCGATGAATTGCAACGTTGGCAAAAAGTTACCCTAGGGCGTGAAGATAGAAACCGGCAGTTAAAGCAGGAAGTAAATGAATTACTCCTCCGTTTGGAAGAGGATATCCGTTACCCGAGCCAGGAAAGTTAGAGATGTGAGATAAGAGATGTGAGATAAGAAATTAAAGATTAGAAACCAGAAACTAGAATTTAGAAGTCAACAAAGCCCCAAAGGGGCGTAAGAATATAGCCCGTGGGCAGCGCCCCGGGGTAAATAGAATAAAGGCAAATGCGATGCAACCAGAAATATTGCAATGAAATGCCAACGTATCATGCACCGCAATTTGGCGCAGTTAGAAGATGTAAATAGAGATTAGATGATAAATAGCATGACATCGTTTACAAAAAAATAGCATAACATCGTTTACTTTTTAATTTAACAAATGTAGCATAACATCGTTTACTTTTTAATGGTAAGAAAATAGCATAAGTTCG
>Ga0172379_10003855_pt1 | contig 23191 bp, 22 predicted proteins | sample GrowelOW334metaG_FD_119756 | JGI IMG/M metagenome (GOLD analysis project Ga0172379, IMG submission 119756) | Groundwater microbial communities from an aquifer near a municipal landfill in Southern Ontario, Canada - Groundwater well OW334 metaG | ecosystem: Environmental > Aquatic > Deep... | reverse complement strand
TAGCGATTTTACGGCTTTCTTTTATATGGGTGAATTGATTGAATACGATAAAACAACAAAAATATTTACAAATCCTTCTAATAAAAAAACCGAAGAATACGTTACCGGAAGATTCGGTTGATTACTTTTAATTGAAATTCTTTTGAGGAAAAAAATGGAAACTCATTTTGATATACAGCTTGCAAAATTAAAAACCCGTCTTTTCAAGATGTGCAGTTTAGTTGATGAACAAGTGCAATCTGCTCTACGTGCAATTGAAGAAGAAGACGTATCGCTCGCAGAAATGGTGATTGAACGCGATAAAAAAGTTGACAAATACGATGTGAAGATCGAAAAAATTTGTCAGAAGCTCTTTGCTCTAAACCAGCCGGTGGCAATGGATTTGCGGTTAATTATGTCCGCCATGACGATCAATACTAACCTTGAACGAATTGGAGATATCGCAGTTAACATCGCTGAAAGTTTTGTTCATATAAAAAAGAAACCGGCGTTTTTAGAAAAAACAAAAATTAACGAAATGACCACACTTGTAAAGGAAATGCTTCGTAATGCAATTGATTCATTTATCCAAAACGATCCGAAGCTTGCCGAGAAAGTAATTCGTACCGACGATGAACTTGATGCGTTTAATGCTGAGAATCATAAAATTCTAATTGAAATTATGAAGGAAGACAAAGAGAACATTGATTCGGCTGTTGCGTTTTTAGTAACTTCGCGCGAAATGGAACGGATTGGCGACCATGCTACAAACATTGCTGAAGATGTTTTCTTTATCGTGGAAGCGGAGTTAATTAAACATAAATATGAAAAATTTCTGTTCACCCAGGCTGAAGAAATGGAAAAAGAAATTGATGCTGAAGAAAATGGAAACGAAGCAGAGGATTAATCGGTGAAAGAAAACTTTCTCAGAAATTCATCTTTTCCTTTTTCTATAAACATAGCTTCAATTTTATTGTGAGCGTTTAAAAAAGAAGAAAGAAGTAAAAATCCAGTGGTTTCCGCAACAATAACTTTTGCAAATTGTTTGTCCATGAAATCATGTTTTTCTTTTTTAATTGATTGTAAAATCAGCGATAATACCTCTTCTTCTTTTTCTAAAAAATAGAGATGAAGATCAACTAATAGTTCGGTTGAAAATTCATTGATAGTTTGTTTAATAACCTCAAACAGAAGTGGAAACGACTCTCCCAATTTCATCTTAAAGAGAAAATACTCTTGAAATCTCTCCTTTTCCGAAATTGTTTCATTATTAAAGCACTTTTTTATTTGGTCGAGATATTCGGAGATTTCTAGTTTTACGGTTTCCGTGAAGAGTTGATCTTTAGACTCAAAATAGTGATATATTGTTGCCTTGCCGATTCGCAAGTCCCGTGCAATTTCCTCTAAAGTAGTTTTGTTTAGCCCGTGCCTGATAAATCTTTTCTGAGCAGCCTTAAGAATGTCGGTTTTTCGTGATTTTGCCATATTCCTTTAAATTTCTATTACTAAAATGAAAATAATCAAACTTTATTTAAAATTTACGTTGATTTTTAGGACATATGTATCTAATTTGTAAGACTAAATTTATTAAAATGGAGATAATTAAATTATGGCTATGATGGCTAAAATGCGGTCTTTAGCTCCAGCTTTCATACTTTCTGTTGGCGTCTTGTTTGTTTTATTTATGGTTATTTCAGATTCTAATGTTTTAGAGGCATTAGGAGCAAGATCCAACAATGTAGGCTCAGTTAACGGAAAAAAAATTTCTTATCAAGAATTCTCAAGTTTTCTTGATCGTGCAACGGAAAATCAAAAAGCACAAACCGGTCAGGAAATTCCCGAAGAAAATATTGACCAATTCCGTGACCAGGTTTGGGATGCAATAGTAACACAAACGTTAACCGAAAATCAGATTAAAAAATTTGGTATCAAAGTAACCGATGAGGAAGTAAGAGATTATATTCTTGGACCAAATCCACCGGAATTTTTAAAGAAGAATTTTATTGATTCCACCGGCAAGTTTAACCGTGAAATGTACGAAAGCGCTTTGTTTGATGCGCGAAATAAAAAAGCTTTAGTTGAAGCCGAAGAAGTTGTTCGTCAACAATTATTAAGTCAGAAATTACAAAGTTATTTGCTGGCTACCGTTAGTGTAAGCGATGGTGAACTGAAACAAAAATTTATTGACCAAAATACTAAAATGCAGGCGGAATTTGTATCAGTTGATTTAGCCTCACTTCCTGATACTGATTTCAAAACTTCGGAAGATGAAGTTAAAAAATATTATGATGAACATCCCGATCAATTTTCTGTTCAAGCTCAAAGAAAATTGAAATTTGTCTTCTTTAAAATTCAACCCTCAAGAAACGACTCAGACGGTATTTTTAAGAATTTACAAAATGTAATTCTTAAAGCAAAGAACGATACATCGTCATTTAAATATTTCTCAGATATTTACTCCGAAGTTCCGTATTCAAAAGATACAATGGACATTACTCAGTTGCCGACCGCTCTTTTAGATAATTTTGACGATTCTAAAATTGGAATTATGATCGGTCCGCTTTCTGCAAATAATACTTACGGAATTTATAAAGTTTCCGGAACGGTTCCATCAAAAGATGTACTTGTACGAGCTTCTCATATTCTTATTAAAAGCACCGGAGATGATGCAAAAGATTTAGCGGAAGCTACTCGTGTTTACAATGAAGTTCTTAGCGGAATGAATTTTTCCGATGCCGCCGCGAAATATTCTTCGGATTACGGTAACGCGAAAAACGGAGGAGAACTTGGCTGGTTCGGCAAAGGAAGAATGGTAAAAGAATTTGAAGAAGCCGCCTTTAATGGTCCAATTGGAGTTGTACAAAAACCGATAAAAACAAATTACGGGTACCATATCATTAAAGTTACCGGCAAAACCTCAAAAAAATATATTGTTGAAAAAATAATTAATTCAATTAAGCCATCTGCTTTAACCAGAGATGATATTTATAATCAATCGAATGATTTTGCGTACCTCGCAGAAAAAAACGGATTTGAAAAAGAAGCAGACCTCTCCAAATATAAAATTGAAGAAACCCCGTCATTCAACGAAGAAAGCGGGTATTTACCGGTTATCGGCGTTAATAAATCTTTAATAAAGTTTGCTTTTGAAAACGGAGTTAATACGGTTAGCCAGGTATTTAAGGGAAATAACGGATACGTTATTGCAAAAGTCTCAGAAGTGATTAATGAAGGAGTTAGAAAATTTGATGATGTGAAAAAGCAGGCGCAAGCATTACTGCTTAAAGAAAAAAAGTATGCTAAAGCAAAATCCATCGTTGAAGAGATGAAGAAAAAACTCGGGACAAATCTTGCCGGAGCGAAAAGTGTTTACAACAGAGCGCTTTATGATACTACCGGTATTTTTACAACTTCGGGCAGCATTCCAAAACTTGGTTTGGAATATAACTTTGCCGCAAAAGTTTATAACCTTTCAATCGGGGCAGTATCAGAACCGATTAAAGGAAACCGTGGCTATTTGTTAGCAAAATTATTATCCAAAGATGCATTTGACGTAAACGCTTTTAATACGCAAAAAACTATGCTGAGAGATAGAACTTTACAAGAGAAGAAAAATTCTTTTGTAAGCCAATGGCTGGCAAAAATGAAAAAAGACGCCGACATTGTTGACAAGAGATATCTCTTTTACAATCGTTAAAGAATAGTTGCAGAAAATCCAATTATCCCTCTATTTTTGCAATAAAGATAGAGGGATTTTTATTTTAAATGAAAGAAATGAAGAATAAAAGAATTTATTTAACAGGATTTATGGGCTCCGGTAAAAGCACCATTGGACCAATTTTAGCCAATGTACTTGGATGGGATTTTTTCGATCTTGATAAACTAATCGAAACTGAATTGAACGACTCCGTAAACAATATTTTTGAAACGCGCGGAGAAATTTTTTTCAGACAAAAAGAGAACGAACTGTTAAAGAAGACTACAACAACGGAAAATCTTGTACTTGCTTTGGGAGGCGGAACATTAACCACACAGGAAAATCTTGAAATTATAAAAAAAACAGGAACTTCCGTTTATTTAAAAAGTTCTCCCGAAGAGATTTTTCGTCGTTTAAAATTCAAAGTTGATCGACCGCTATTGAAGTCTGAAAGCGGAATGCCCTTAACCACCTATGAAACAAAAGCAAAAATTTCGGAACTGCTGAAGAAAAGAGAACAAACTTATTTACAGTCCGACATTATCTATCAGATTGATACTATGTCCGTTGGTAAAACCGTAGATGACCTTGTAAAATTATTAAAAAGAAAGTTTCATGAATGAAAACTCTTACCGTTGCATTAAAAGAAAATGGATACAACATCTATCTTGGCAAAGGCGTCCTGGAAAAATTCAAATCACTGTGTGAAAAAAAATCTTTACCGAAACGAATGTTCTTTGTAATTGATGAAAACGTTCTCCGCCTTCATAAAAATTATTTGCTAACTTTTTTAATTGATGAAAAAAAAGATCTTGTTTATAAATTCCCTTCGGGAGAAAAATCAAAATCATTTAAGCAAATTTCCGAACTGCATAAAGTAATGCCAGAAAATAAACTTGGTAGAGATACGCTGGTTGTGGCTGTTGGAGGCGGAGTAACCGGCGATGCAGTTGGATTTGCCGCTTCAATTTTTATGCGTGGTGTTCCTGTCGTTCATATTCCAACCACGTTGTTAGCGGCGGTTGATAGTTCAGTCGGAGGAAAGACTGGCATCAATTTTAACAATACAAAAAATATTATCGGCAGTTTTTACCAGCCTAAATTTGTTTTGATCGATACGAATTTTTTCTCCTCTCTGCCAGAAAAAGAAATCACATGCGGACTTGGCGAAATTATTAAATACGCTTACTTAACGGGTCAAAATTTTTACGATCAAGTATTTCTTGATTTTAATTCTTTCTACCAAAAAGATTTTTCTAAAACGGAAAAATTGATAGCAAGTTCTATAAGTGTTAAAGCGGAAGTTGTTTCAAGTGATGAAAAAGAGACCGGACTCCGCAAAATTCTAAACTTCGGACATACATTTGCTCATGCATTTGAAAGCGAACTTCATTTCAAAATTAAACATGGGGAAGCGGTTATTGCCGGGATTATTTGCGCTTTGTATTTATCGCATGAAAAAGGATTTATTACAGAAGAACAACTGAAAAAATTCCTTTACCTTCCAAAACAAATTTCTTTACCAGCTTCGCTAAAAAAATTAGATAAAGAAAAACTTTATTGGGTAATGCTTTCCGACAAAAAAAATAGAGATGGGAAAATCAAATTTGTTCTCTTGAAAAATCTCGGTAAAATTCTTCTTGATGTTGAAGCGGAAAAAGTTGAAGTCTTTAATTCATTTGAGAAAATGTTTCAAAATTGTTAGTAGTTTGTTGGAAGTGATATTTACTGCAAAATGGTTGATGGCATGAATGAATGGTTGGATGGATGAAAAAACTTTGATGTTACTTCCCATAAAATAGTTTATTATTGAGGCAAAGGATGAACGCAAAAGAAATAGTGCCAACCGAACGAATTGAAAATAAGATATTATCAATCCGCGGACAGAAAGTAATTCTCGACCGTGACCTCGCAATGCTGTACGACGTAGCCACCCGCGATTTGAAAAAAGCCGTTTCAAGAAATTTAACACGCTTTCCTGCTGATTTTATGTTCCAAATAACAAGAGATGAGTTCACTAACTTGAAGTTCCAATTTGGAACATCAAGTACCGGCTGGGGCGGCACGCAGAAATTACGATAGCCACGAATAGTATGAGTATACTCGAAATAGTTAATTGAGGTTAAATGTGAGTGTAAAAGAAATAGTTTCGGCAGAACGAATTGAAAACAGGATTCTCTTGCTTCGCGGACAAAGAGTAATGCTTGACCGCGATCTTGCGGAGTTGTATGGAGTCCCTACTAAAGTTCTTAACCAGGCAGTAAAACGTAATTACGAGAGGTTCCCGACAGACTTTATGTTTGTTCTTACTAAAGCAGAAAAAGATGAACTGGTAACAAATTGTGACCGGTTCAATTCCTTAAAACATTCAACGGTTTTACCTTTTGCTTTTACGGAGTATGGAGCTTTAATGCTGGCATCTGTTCTTAATTCCCCAAGAGCGATAGAGGCAGGAATTTTTGTAGTACGCGCATTTGTTCATCTGAAAGAAATGCTTTTAACTCACAAAGAGTTGGCGCAAAAGTTAAAAGAGTTAGAGTATAAAATTGAAACGCACGATGAACAGATAACGGCAATCTTTGAAGCGATAAATCAATTGTTAACTCCTCCTCCAACACCAAAAAGAAAAATTGGGTTTGAGGTAAAAGAGAAGAGCATTAAATATGAAAGTAAATAAGGGAAACGAGTTACCCGCTTTTTACGCAATGGATATTTGTCACTTCGTATTTATTGAAATTATTCAATTATCAACCATTCTTGCTTTTTAATAACCGAACTTCTTAAAAGTAAGAAAAACATGAAGGAAGACAATTATTAGTGTGAATTGTCACTTAAAATTAACAATTTTACAATGTTGATCTGGCATCTAAAATGTTATTGAAAGTTAAATTAAGTTAGTGACTAACGAAATGTTTAACGGTTTAAATAATATAGTTCGGAAAAATTACAGAAAAAATTCATTTCAAATTTTGAATCTCTCCCCACAAGAGTTCAATCCTTTTAATAAAATTCAAACTTCCATTCATCCCCACCCATTCGGATATATTTTTAATTCTTTAAACATTGATAATAAAGATAGAAAGGATTCAAAATGGCTAAAATAGTAATCATTGATGACGATCCCGATATCCTTGATGCCAGCAGTCTTGTTCTAAACTCAAAGGGACATGAAGTAATTACAGCAACAAATCCGGAGGATGGATACCGATTGGTGAAAGACAACTCGCCTGATTTAATAATTCTTGATGTAATGATGAATGAACCCGATGATGGTTTTTTTCTCGCACAAAAATTCCGAAGGGAAAAAATCACGGTTCCGATTTTAATGTACTCATCGGTTTCTAAAACAGTCGGAATGAGTTTCGGCGTGAATGAATTGGTTCCGGTGGATGATTTTGTGGAGAAACCGATTTCTCCATCATTACTCGTTGAGAAAGTTGAACATTTACTTCAACTTAGAAAGGAGAAGTAAATCATGTTGGTTTTAGAAAAGAACGCACTATCGGAAGAAATAGAAAGTTTAGTTAATCAGTTCGGCAAAGACCGCTCCGCGTTGCTTCAAATTCTTCAAGCTATTCAAAGGAAGCACAAACACATTTCTGATTTTGCACAGCAAGAAGTTGCCCGGATGATGGACATTCATCCTGTTGAAGTGAACAGCGTAATTTCATTTTATTCATTCCTCTATTCTGAACCGAAAGGAAGAAACATTGTTAGACTGTGTCAAACCATTTCATGCGATATGTTGGGCAAAGAAAAAATTGAAGAAGCAGTTCAAAGAGAATTAGGAATTACTTTCGGACAAACAACTAAAGATAAACGGATAACTTTAGAATATACAAATTGCCTCGGCATGTGCGATCAAGGACCGGCAATGCTTGTAAATGAAAAAGTTTATACAAAGTTGGACCCCGAAACCGCAATTAACATTTTGAATTCGATTAAATAGGTGGCGAAAATGGAATCAATAAAAACATTAAATAAAAAAAGAAGCGGGCCTGTTTTGTTCTCAGAATATAAACAGGGTGAAGGCGTTAAAAAAGCTCTTGAAATGGGAAGAGAAAATATCCTTTTTGAACTGAAAGGTTCAGGATTAAAAGGGAGAGGTGGCGCCGGTTTCCCCACCGCTACAAAATGGATGCTCTCGGCTGCATCTAATTCCGATAAAAAATTTATCGTTTGCAATGCCGACGAAGGCGAACCCGGAACATTCAAAGATAGAGTTCTTCTTCTCGAATATCCCGAACTTGTTTTTGAAGGAATGATCATTGCCGGTTATACTATCGGCGCAAAAAACGGAATTTTGTATTTGCGCGGTGAGTATGAATATATGCTGAAATCTCTTGAAGATTATCTTGAGTTGTTAAGAAAAGATAATCTGTTGGGAATTAATATTCTCGGTAAAAAAGATTTCAACTTTGATATAAACATTAGATTAGGTTCAGGCGCATATGTTTGCGGCGAAGAAACAGCGCTCATCGAATCGCTTGAAGGGTATAGAGGTGAACCACGCAACCGTCCTCCTTATCCCGTTAATACCGGTTATCTTGGGCATCCAACTGTAGTAAATAATGTTGAGACTTTAGCATCGGTTCCTCATATTCTAATAAAGGGAGGCGATTGGTTTAGAAAACATGGAACCGATAAATCAACCGGCTCAAAACTGTTTTCTGTTTCAGGTGATTGTGAAAAACCGGGAGTATATGAATTATCCTGGGGAACAAGCATTAACGAATTACTTGAACTTGTAGAAGCAAAGAATACGAAAGCAGTGCAAGTCGGTGGCGCTTCCGGTACATGTTTACCTAAATCGCAATTTCACAGAGTTCTGGGTTATGAAGATGTCGCTACCGGTGGTTCTATAATGATCTTCAATGAAAGCAGAAATATGCTGAAAGTACTGAAGAACTTTATGAAATTTTTTGTGGAAGAATCGTGCGGACAATGCACGCCATGCCGAATCGGAAATACCAAACTACTTGAAGCTGTTGAAAAAATTGAAAACGATGATTTTACTTTCTTATATATAAACAATCTGAAAGAATTAGGAAGAACGATGCAAGTGGCTTCAAAATGCGGCTTAGGGCAATCGAGTCCAAATTCGTTTATCTCAATTCTTGAAAATTTTAAAGATGAAATTTTTGGCTCCAAAGGAAAGGGAAGGAAAAATGGTTAAGCGCGAAAATGAAAGAATCCCGGTAAGCCAACAGCCTTTCGTTGTAGATAAACCAACAGATTTAACTACAATCGGAGGGACGGTTTCCGTTCAAATAAATGAAAAGAAAATTACGGTTCCGTTAGGCACAACAATTTTAGAAGCGTGTCAAATTAATCAAATCCATATCCCGACACTCTGCCATCATCCTGATTTATGCATCGCCGGAGTTTGCCGTGTGTGTGTTGTAGAAGTTGAGAAAATGAGAACGCTTCAAACCGCGTGTTCCTTTCCCATCACTTCGCCTATCAAAATAAATACTTCCACAGAGATGGTTAGAAAAGCAAGACGACATATTATTGATTTGCTTTTAAGCGAACATTATGGCGAATGTTATTCTTGTTTTAGAAACGGGAATTGCGAACTTCAAAATCTTGCGAAAGAATATGGCGTTGATAATTATACTTTTGGACATGTAGAAACTCCAAGGTATGAAGTAGATCGTTCGTCAGCTGCGGTTGTTAGGGACATGAATAAATGTGTGCTATGCAAACGTTGTGTAAGAACCTGCATCGATCTCCAGGAAGTTGGTGTGCTTGAAGCTATTAATAGAGGGCACGAAACGCACGTAGGAACATTTTTGGATAAACCGCTTGCCGATGTTGTTTGCATCAACTGCGGACAATGTATCAACCGCTGTCCGACCTCTGCACTACGCGCTAATGATCCATCAGATGAAATCTGGGCGGCAATTGATGATCCGAAGAAGCATGTGGTTATTCAAACTGCTCCTTCACCACGGGCTGCTATCGGAGAGGAATTTGGAAAGGAACCCGGTAAATCTTTTACCGGAGAACTTAATACTGCTTTGCGTCGCATCGGATTTGACCGCGTGTTTGATACAAACTTTACTGCTGATCTAACAATTATGGAAGAGGGAACTGAACTTCTTACAAGATTGAAAAAAGCTATTGTTGATAAAGATGAATCAGTAAAACTTCCTCAATTTACTTCTTGCTCTCCTGGATGGGTAAAATATATCGAACATTTTTATCCTGAGTTTCTTGAATATTTATCATCGGCAAAATCTCCGCAGCAAATGTTCGGTGCGTTGATCAAAACATTTTACGCGCAAGAAGCGAAGATAGATCCCGCTGATATTATAACGGTGGCTTTAATGCCATGCGCCGCAAAGAAATTTGAATGCAACAGACCTGAAATGTTCGACTCCGGTTTTAAAGATGTTGATTACGGATTGACAACCCGCGAAATGGCAAAGATGATTCGCGAAGCCGGCATCTATTTACCTGAAATGCCCAAGAGCCATTTTGATGATCCTTTTGGTGATGCTTCAGGCGCAGGACTTATTTTTGGTGCTACCGGCGGTGTAATGGAAGCTGCGCTAAGAACAGCTTATGAATTAGTTACCGGAAGGGAAGTTCCCTTTAAAAATCTTATAATTGAACCTTGCCGCGGTTTTGAAGGAGTAAAACAAGCTTCGGTGAAATTAGAAAATTGTGTTGAGCAATATAAATTCCTTGAAGGCGTTGATCTGAAATTTGTTGTTGCCCACGGAACAGCAAATGCAAAAATTGTAATGGAAATGTTGAAGAAAGGGGAATTAAATGATGTTCACTTTGTTGAAATAATGGCGTGTCCAGGTGGTTGTCTGGGTGGCGGCGGTCAGCCGATTCCTACTTCGGCAGAGATCAGGGCAAAACGCGCTGAAGCGATTTATGAAGAGGAAGCCTCACTTCCGATTAGAAAATCACACGAGAATCCTCACGTGAACTACATTTATGAAAAATTCTTAACCGAAGGACCGTGTGGTAAGCTGTCGCACAAATTGTTGCACACTCATTATATCAAACGGGGAAAATATATTTCGTAAATTTATGTCATGATTTCAACCAATAAAGTCGGCTGTTAAATACGGTCGGCTTTATGAAGAGACAAGATTAATTATACTCTCAAGAAGTTAGGGATTTATATGATTTCATTAGTTCCGTCTTGGGCAATTTATTATGACGAATTTTGGGACGCTATCAAACGGCGCAATTTGTGGTTTATCAAACTTCGATATGGCGCCGTGTTAATGCTCTTTGCATTTTTAGTTAGTTCGGAATTTATTTTGGGTATAAAATTTACAAATACACAATCGATTGCACTGGTGCTCATTAGCAGTACAATTCTTATTTATAATGGAATACTTCATTGGGTTAGAAAATTCTTAAAATGTGATCCGATAAAATTTAATCCGCTTCACTTCTCGCTTGTTCAAATGCTCTTGGACCTTACCGCCTTGATGTTAGTAGTTTATTTCACGGGAGGAATAGAAACGCCGCTATCGATGCTTTTCTTTTTCCATATGATAATAGGCAGTCTTATACTTCCAGGCGCCATAATCTACACAATTGCTTTCTCAGTTATTTTTCTTTTCTTTATAATGGTTTTTGCAGAATATCATTTTATAATCCCTCATCATGCAATTGCGGGATTATTCCAGGCGCCGATGTACAGTAACTTTACATTTACTGTTTTATACTCTGCTGTTTTCGGTTTTGTTATGCTTATGAGTGTTGTCCTTGCTAACAGTATTGCACATCAACTATATAGAATGGAACAAAAACTGGTTGAATCATTAGACCAGCTTAATGCCGCTGAAGTTGAAAAGCAAAAATATGTAATGAGCGTTGTGCACGAAATAAAAACACCGTTAGCGGCATTGCATTCTTATCTGGATATTGTGCTGCAAGGTTTTCTTGGACCCGTGAACGAAAAAATATTGGATAAACTGCAAAGGGTGCGCGCTCGATCAGCAGAGGCAATTCAACTCACTAATGATGTTTTAAAGGTTTCAAAACTTCGTCTGCTGGATGAAATAAAAAAAGAGGAAATTAAGGTAAGAGATATTCTTAGTTCTGTCCTCAAAAAGCAAAGAGCAAACATTGATCGAAAAAAAGTAAAACTGCATTTCAAAGATAACCGTAAAGTAAGAACGAAAATTTTGGGAGATAAACTCCTTCTTGAAATCGCTTTCTCCAACCTGGTTAGTAACGCCCTAAAATATATAGAGGATGAAGGCGTTGTTGAAATTATTCTTGATGAAAAAGGAAAAGGAATTCAGCTTGAGGTTTGCGATAACGGGATCGGAATTCCGGAAAAGGATTTAGAAAAAATATTTGATGATTTCTACCGTGCATCAAATATTAAAAGCAAGGGATATGAAGGAACCGGGATGGGATTATCGATAATAAAACACATTGTTGAAAAACATGGCGGGACAATTGAAGTGCAAAGTCCATCAAGATTAGCTTCCCAAAATAAACCGGGTGCATCGTTTATCGTTTTCCTTCCGCTAGAATCATAACCCCCAAAAATCCAACATGCTTGTGCTATAACGGATAAATAGTGCATATGCGTTATTGTTTCAGTTTCTCCTTTAGAATAAGTTTGTATCAAGAACGTTTCTATAACTAAGAAGGAGCTGTAATGAAAAACAGATTGGTACTTATTTTTTTGTTTCTATTTTTTCACTCGCTATTAGGCGAAAATAAACCTGACCTAAAGAATCTTGAAAATCTTTTCCCTAGGAATTTTCACGCGGTACAAACAGGATTATCAACCGTTCAAATTTCATCTATCATCACATATCAAGAAGAACTTACTCAGCAATGGTCTAATGGCAATTGGATGTCCACTCAAAAGACCGTTACAACTTTAGATACATCCAATTGGACGATGATTGATGTTTATTCATTCAATAATCCACAAACCGGTTGGCAGAATCAATCAAAGTTAGAATTTCATTTTAAATATATGGGAACAACATTAGGATTCCTGCAGTTAAAAATGTATGCTTTTAGCGGCACTGATTGGAAACTGCAAGGGCAGAGTGATTTTTCTTATGATGCTAATGACTTTTTGATTCTTGTTAATCAACAGATGGATTTTGGCGCCGGATTAATGCCCTATTCAAAAACTACTTATACAAACAATTCTGCCGGGCTTCCGCTAACCGAAACAACCGAGCAATTAAATTTTACAACTTTTTCTATGGAGAACTATAGAAAAACCACTTACTTGTATAACCTTTCTAATCCTAAAGAACTTCAAACTGAAACTCGTTCAGATTGGAGGACTAATCAGTGGATGGATACGTTAAAGACAAGTTATACAAGAAATTCCAAGCTTTTATCTACTATAGAAGTGGAACAAGCATTTACTAATCCAACAACCTTGCAAAATCTCAACCGGCATGAATACACTTACGATGGATCCGACTCTTTTGTATTGGAAAGTTTGTACAAATATTGGGATATTAATGCTACTAATTGGACTGAGAGTCAGAAAAGAATTTACACCTATTCAGCCACAAACAAAGAACTTTCTTCGCTTGGTCAACTTATGAATCAAAATGCTTGGAAAGAGAATGACCGCACTACAAGTTCTTATAACGTTGATGATAATATTACCAAGGAATTGTATGAAAGTTATTTAGGCTCGTCGTGGGTGAACCAATCACAGACCCTTTATACTTACAACCCAACGGCTGTTGAAGATGGGGCGATAACAGCTAATAGTTTTAAATTATTCGACAGTTACCCCAATCCGTTTAATCCAACTACAACAATTAATTACGAATTGCCAACGAGTAGTTTTGTTACTCTTAAAGTTTACGACATCTTGGGAAATGAGATTGCAACGCTTGTAAACGAATATAAATCGGCTGGAAAATATCAGACTTCGTTTGACGCAAAAAATATTTCAAACCAACAACTTTCCAGTGGAACCTACTTCTATCAGTTGCAAACTGATGGAAAAATAATTACTAAGAAGATGATTCTTTTACGATAATTGGAAATAATAGTTTGTTGTAAAACATTATTGATGTGTCTCCTTAAAAGCAAAACTGCCAAGGAAGAGGGCTAGACCTTGGCAGTTTATGTGTTTCTATAAGGAGGGTGCTATGCAGAAATAATTAATATTTCTGACATGTATTAAATAAACAATTCTTATGCCATCAAAATATCTTTGAAAATTAAATAAAATTTACTTTTTATTTTGCCCTTTGCATTTGGAGAGAAAAATTTATCAAAACAAAGAATTTTCTTTGTTAAGCGTTTAAAATAATTTTAAATATTGTTCCTTCGTTAAGAACGCTGCTTTTAACAAATATTTTCCCTTTGTGGTATTCTTCTATTATTCTTTTAGAGAGGCTCAATCCCAAGCCCCAGCCTCGCCTTTTTGTACTATACCCGGGTCTAAAAATATCTTTTCTTCGTTTGGCATCAACTCCTTTGCCGTTATCTGCAACTTCAATTTCAATTTTGTGTTTAATCTTTTTAACGGAAAGAGTGATTTTTCCGTTATCATGTGAAATAGAATCTAAAGCATTTTTTATTAGATTTTCAATTACCCATTCGAACAACTCGGCGTGCAGTTTAACTTCTATCTTTGATTCACCTAAAAGTTCAATTGAAACTTTTTTCCCGGTTTGTGGTATTCTTCGTTGATAATACTCAACAACATTTTGAAGTAATTCGGTAATATTCCCATTCTTCAATTCAGGCTTAGAACCGATTTTAGAAAACCTAGTGGTTATTTTATTTAACTTTTCTACATCGTTTTCTATTTCTTCAGCAGTGTCTAACACTTTATCCGGGTCGCTATAATGGAGTTTTAAAATTTCTATCCATCCCATTAGGCTTGATATTGGTGTTCCGAATTGATGTGCGGTTTCTTTTGCCATCCCGACCCAAATATTACTTTGCTCACTTTTTTTAATTTGGCTGAATCCAATGTAGCCGATAATGATGAAGAGACCGACGATCAGGATTTGCAGATACGGATAATATTTTAATTGATTTATTAATCCCGAATTGCCGTAATGGATTCTTGTTAAAATAATTGTATCTTTTCCCGAAACATAAGTAACGTTGATAGGATTATTTGCTTTGTCCATCTCTTGAAGTTTGTTGCGGAAAAACGTAGTTAATTTTTCTTCGGAAAGGGTTGAATCAAATCTAACATTTCGAATATCCGATTTGCTTTTTAAGTTGATGTTGTTGTTTTCATCGGTTAGAATAAGAGGGAAATCGATTGGTCTGATAATGTTTTCAAAAAGAAAAGTGATGTCTGCATTTACATCGGAAGTGTTTGCTACATACTCCAACCCTTTAGCATAAAGTTGAACAATTTGTCTTTCTTTTCCCTGGAGTTTTTCAACCAAATCACTTGTAAAAAAAAGTGTACCGCCGCCAATACCAATTGCAATAATTAGTAAAATAATTTTAATGTTTACAGACGCTGGTCCGCCGGACATCTTCATACTATAGATTCCGAAAAATAAATTGAGTTATGAAACAAAAAATGTTTGTGCTCTTTTAGGTCCTACGGAAATAATAGTTATTTTTATTTCCGATTCTTCCGAAATAATATTTAGATATTCTTTAGTTGCCTGAGGCAAGTCTGTGTACGATTCACAATCCGAGATATCTTTATTCCAACCGGGAACGGTTTTGTAAACCGGTTTTACGGAAGAAAGCCTTTCATAATCAGTTGGGAAAGACTTCAATAATTTTCCGTTGTATTCATACCCGGTACAAATGTTAATTTCTTCAAATTGGCTCAACACGTCTAATTTGGTTAATGCAACCGAATCTATGCCGTTAATCATTGCAGAATAACGAACGAGGAAAGCGTCGTACCAGCCGCATCGCCGTGGTCTGCCGGTAGTAGCGCCAAATTCATTTCCGATTGCGCGAAGTTTTTCTCCGGTTGCGTCCAATAATTCCGTTGGGAAAGGACCTTCGCCAACCCTTGTAGTATAAGCTTTAACTATTCCAATAACATCGGTAATTTTATTTGGTGGAATACCGGTACCCGTGCAAGCTCCGCCGGAGGTTGGGTGAGAGGAAGTAACAAAAGGATACGTTCCAAAGTCCACATCAAGCAGCGCGCCTTGTGCTCCTTCTAATAAAATTGATTTTCCTTCTTTAATTGCCTGGTTTAAGTATGAAGGAACATCTTTAATATATTGATCAATTTTTGCATCAAATTCCAAATAGGATTTAATTATTTCATCAACATCTAATTCTTCGTGGTGATAAATATTTTTTAAAAGTAAATTTTTCTCTGTAATATTTTCACGAATTTTTCTTTCAAGAACTTCGGGATGAAGTAAGTCGTTAATCTTAATTCCTTTACGCGCGTATTTATCTATGTAGCAGGGACCAATTCCTCTTCCGGTTGTTCCGATTTTATTTTTACCGCTTTCACTTATCGAATCTAATAATTTATGATAAGGCATAATGAGGTGAGCGTTCTGGCTGATAAATAATCTATCTTTTACAGAAATATTTTGTCCTTCCAAAAAAGAAATTTCATCTAACAATGCGATCGGGTCAATAACCACGCCGTTGCCGATAACGCAAATTACATTTTCCCTTAGGATGCCGGAAGGAATAAGATGTAAAATATATTTTTTATCACCTATCTCAACAGTATGCCCTGCATTAGCGCCGCCTTGATATCGTGCAACAATTTCATATGAATTTGAAAGTAGATCGACAATTTTGCCTTTACCTTCATCACCCCATTGACTTCCGACAAGTACGGATACTGCCATATTATTCCTTTACATTTAAACAAAAGAAAACTCCGAATAAAAAAATACCCGGAGTTCTTAACAAAATTTATTAAAAAAAATATTACTTAGAGAAAGACTTGACAGCGTTTTCAACAGTATCATAATATTCAAAAATTGTTGTAAGCTTGGTAATAACCAACAGGCTTTCAATTTTTTCGGTAACCCGGGCAAGTTTAAACGAAGCATTCTCTTTTTTTACGGTTGTTAAACCGCTGATCAGCATTCCCAATCCGGAACTGTTCATAAAGGTTACTTCGCCCAAATCTATTACGATGTGTTTCTTGTTTTCGGCTAAAAGTTTGCGTAGGGTTGCGCTAAATTCGGTCGCTTCATTACCGCCCAACGCACTTCCCGACAATTCAATGATCACAGCATCATATTTTTCCACTACTTTTAATTTCATTGATTTCTCCTTAATTTTTTCATCTAAAATTTAATTAGCTACGGTTTCTTTTCCAAGTTATTTTAAAATTAATTCTTCTTTAATTGAAGTTTTGGGAAAAATATTACCGTTTCTTTTGTAAATATACCGTTCTTCAAAATAAGGTGATTAATTCCACTAATAAGATTATTTTTCGGCGAATAAATAAATGGAACAAAAATCATAATTAACCGTCAAAATATATGAACGAAACAAACAAAAATGAAAAAGTGATACCACAAACTATACTAACACTGAACGATGACTTTTCGCTTATTAAGCGATTTATTGACGGAGATGAGTCCGTTTTTAAAACATTAGTGAACCGGCATAAAGAAAAAGTCCGTAACATAATTTTTGTTACACTTAACGGTCCGGATATGATTGACGACTTGTCCCAGGAAGTTTTTATCTCTGTATTTAAAAAATTAGATCGGTTTCGATTTGAATCTCAGTTTACCACCTGGCTTTACCGGATAACGATAAACAAATGTAGAGATCACCTGCGCAGAGTAAAGATAAGAAGCATCTTATCTCCGTTGTCAGCTTCCGAAGAAGAACTTTCTTATTCTTCAAGTTCTTTGCATGATGCTAGTGAAATTCAAGAGATTGTCCGCAGAGGAGTCGCTCAACTTCCTGAAAAGTTAAGAACTCCCCTCATCTTAAAAGATTTTGAAGGATTGAGCTATCAAGAAATTGCCGAGACGATCGGAACTGAAGTTGGAACGATAAAGTCGAGAATTTTTAGGGCGAGAGAAGCGTTAAAAAAAATTCTTGAGCCTTATAAGAAGGAGCTGCTATGATGAAATGGTACAACCAAAATATTAAAGAACAACTTTCCGCATACCTTGATGATGAACTTCCGAAACATGAAAAAGATTTACTTGAAGACAAACTTATTTCATCAGCGGAATTACGTACGGAGTTTGAAGAAGATAAAAAAGTGAAAGAACTACTCTCTTCATTAAAACGATTACCGGAAGATGAATATTTTGCAACCCGTTTAATGGAAAAAATTAAAGGAGAAAAAAAAACAGAGGGAATCTTTTCTTTTTTTAAGAAACCCGTTGTTGCTTTTGGAATTGTTACAATTTTCTTAATGGGTATCTTGAAATTTTACCCTAATTTTTTCCCGACATTCCTCTCCAAACAGAAAACAAATATTATCGATTTTTATACGCAAAATCTGAAACCATTTGTTTACGTGGCAGATTTGAATAGTGAAGATATTTTTAATTTTGCATTCAACAACAATCTTCCGCTGAACAAAGAAGACCGCCAGATGCTGCAATTGTTGCGTGATTCAAGTGGTAATCAATTTGTTGAAGTTACGTATGCAGGAAGCGCTGCAAACGCTTATAACTTGCCGGCATTTGTAAAATCTTTGAAGTTAACTAATGATCAAAAACAGGCGGTTGATTCAATTCTACTAAGCTATTCAGATGATATTTCTTCTCATATTCTTGTGAATGAAAAAAACACGGTTGCGGTTAATCCAAGTATATGGAATTATCACAATGCAATCCGTTCGGATTTACTTTCCTACGTTGCCAGCGTGAACAAAGAAGTTTCCGATAAAATTATGCCCGCAGCATTTGTGGAAAACAATATCGCATCATTGCATAGAATTCAACAGCAGAATGGACCTGACGAAGATACATATTTTGTTTTTTCACCAGACACAATTTTTACTCAGAAACTGCATCTTAACAAAGATGAGTTAAAAGATGAGATCCACAAATTCAAAAAAGAGATGAGTCAGCATACTGCTGAATTGAATAAAATAAAAAGATTCAAAATTGATGTAAAAGTTTTTCCCGATGAATTTACTTCTTCTCAGAAAATGAAAGTGATGATTGACTCCAATATCTGCCGTGTGCAAATTCCGCAGGATATTGCAATGGAAAATTATCTGCCGGATTTCGATTCTCTCAATTCTATTTTGGATATAGCGTTTGATCAACTAAGAAATTTTCAATTTGATATACGTGTTGAATCGCCCGAAAAAGAGGAAACCGCCGTATATAATGATAAAAAGAGAAGAAAAACCACGAAGAAATTTGAATTCAATATTGGGAATGAAGGATTTTCAATTCCCAATCCGGATTCCTTAGCAACCTTTTTCCGTTTTTATTTTCAAGATTCAACAAAGACTTTTAAGTTCAACGACAAAATGAATGAGGATATGGAAGTATTTAAGAAAGAGATGGAAAGATTTAAAAACGACATGGAAAAAATGAAAAAAGAACTTCAAAAAGAATTGAAAAAGAATTCGGAGAAGAAAGACCCGATAGAGATATAATTTAAGGATAAATCATATAATTAACTTGATGAAAGGAAGCGCTTTTCAGCGTTTCCTTTCATTTTAAGTATTTTCTACCAATCCCACATAATAACCGTTCATACCACACTCTTTTTTTTTACCGCAAAAAGTTAATAATTTGAACCAGGAAATTGTAGAGTTACTTAATTTTAACCGGAAAAAAGAAATGGAATTTTCGACCAAAATATCACAACCAAGAATACAGCTTTTCATTGCGGCTGCTATCGGGTTGTTTTTATTTAGAATGATATTTTCAGCGCAAAGTCTTTTCCTTTCTTTAATAAATGATCTTTTAGTTCTAACCGTTTTCTATTTTTCTATTCTAAACCTTAACCGGTTATTCTCTCAAAAACAATTTTCCGCAATAACGTTGGTTAGGAGCTTACTTTTCTTAACTCTCGTTAGTATTGTTTTATACGAGTTCCTTAACGGATTTCATTCCTTAGTGGGAATTGACAAAATAGAATTTCTTACTTCAAATGCACTTTTTATATCATTGGTCACCTACGGTTTTGATTTACTCATCATCATAATTTTATCATACCTTTTTCTTGTCTTCCGGTTGCTTTTTTTTCTGAAGCAAAGAAAAAATGTAAAAACCTATTTCACCGCTCTTTTAGTATTTCTTATCCTTTCTTCGTTTGCAACTTTACTCGATAAATTTAGCGGCTGGGATTTTGTAAAAATGGCGTTCACGGCAAACGCCGTTATTTTGATGGTAATTAATTCTTTGAAAATTTCGTGGATCGCGTTTTTATCTAAAAAAGAAAAAAAGCAGCTCCTTCTCTTTTCATTTGGATTAATAATCCTTTTTGGAATTTCAATTTCTTTGATTCATTCTGAAAATGGAATATCAAAAATATTGAACAACTTTTCTCCTTCGCTAAATTATTTTAATCTCCTGTTAAATATTTATGGCGTTATCTATTTTAGTTTCTTGTTTGTAATAACACTGTTCCATTTGCCAACCGCCGAAGCATTTGATCGAAAGGCAACCGAAGTTACTTCGCTGCAGATCTTAAGCAGGTTGATTAATCAAGTTTTAGATTTTAAGGAATTGGGCGACACCATTACCGACCTTGCAATTAAAGTGTGTAACGCCGATGCCGCATGGATCATTTTAACCGACGACGAAACGAAAACGCCCGTTGCTCCTAAAAATATCGGATTTGTTACAGCGGATAAAATTCAATCCGTTATCTTTTCACCTAAAAAGAAACACACTTTAAGTGAAATTTCCTTTGCAAACGTAACTGTCTGTAATGAGAATGAAACGAAAAACGAACACTTTTGTTATGCGGCTTCCGCACCATTAAAATCTCATCAAAAAATAAACGGTTATTTATTTGTTGCCAAAAAAGTCGATGTTCCATTTGATGATGAAGACAAAAACGCATTGGAAACTTTTTCCGATTACTCATCCATTGCAATCGAAAATGCAAAACTGCTTAAGTCATCGATTGAAAAAGAAAGACTTGAACGGGAGCTTGATGTGGCGAGGGAAATGCAAGGGAAAATATTACCTCAATCAATTCCCAAAGTAAAACACCTGGAAATTTCTTCCGTCTTTGTTCCTGCATTTGAAGTTGGCGGAGATTATTACGATTTCTTTGAATTGCCCGATAATAAATTTGGTTTTATTATTGCCGACGTTTCCGGCAAAGGAATTTCAGCCGCATTTATTATGGCTGAACTGCGCGGCATAATCGAATCCTTAGTGCTAACCTTTGATAATCCGAAAGAAATTTTGGTCAGGACGAATGCAATCATCGAAAGAACGATGGAGAAGAAAAATTTTATTACCGCCGTCTTCGGAGTTTTTGATTTAACTGCTGAAAAACTTTTTCTTTCGCGCGCCGGGCATTCTTCTATTTTGTTGGTGCGAAATAATGAAGTTAAAGAAGTGCTTCCCGGTGGTGTGGGTTTAGGTTTAACGTATTCAGAAAAATTTGAAGTTTTTTTAGAAGAATATTCTCTTCAATTAAAAGAAAATGATATTTTTGTTTTGTACACTGACGGAGTTACTGAAGCGAAGAACGAAAACATGGATGACTTTGGGATTACTACCTTAAAAAAAATTATCTCTGATCATCAATCTGAATCTGTTGATACAATCGCAAAAAAAATCATGACACAGGTTTCTGTCTTTTCGCAAGGAACGCCGCAGCATGACGATATAACGTTACTACTTTTTAAATGGAAAAATAATTTGGAGAAACAGCATGGCTGAGTTTTCAACTAAGCACCGTGAATACGGTGAAGTTAATATCATTGAGCTTAACGGCTACCTTGATGCGCACACTGCGCAGCATCTTGAGCATGCCATTTCCGACTTAATTACGAAGAACAAATTCAAAGTCGTGGTAAATTTTGAAAAACTAAAGTACATCAGCAGCGCCGGGCTTGGAGTTTTTATGGCATTTATAGAAACGATGCGGACGAATTCCGGCGATATAAAACTTGCGGCAATGCAGCCGAGTGTTTATAACATTTTTGATCTTTTAGGTTTCCCGCTTCTGTATGAAATATTTCCAACTGAAACAGAAGCTGTAAATAAGTTTAATCAATAACGGCAAAAAATTAATTGTGAACACAGCAGCAAAAAATATTTTTGAAATGAAAGTGAAAAGTTCCACTGAAAATCTCGGCGCTATCCGGGAATTTGTGGAGGAAAAAGCTTTGCATTCGGGGATTGATAAAGATGTTATCGATAAAATTGTACTTGCCGTTGATGAAGCTTGCACTAATATTATTAAACATGCTTATAATTACGACGCATCAACCGAGTTTGTTATCCGCGTCTTAATTTCTAAAAAAGAATTTAAAGTGCTGCTTATTGATCATGGAAAAAGTTTTGACCCGAACCAAATTGCCGACCCGGATATGCCGACATATTTAAAACAACGGCGCGTGGGTGGGTTAGGTTTGCATTTGATGCGGCATTTGATGGACAAAGTTGAATATAATATTCTTGAAGGAAACGGCAACCAGTTAATATTAACTAAAAAAATCGCCTAACATTTTTATGGAAAAACTTGAATTCACAAAGCTCAAACGAAACTTAACAGCTTTAGTTGAATTCAGCCGAGTTGTAAACTCAAGCCTTGATTTACAATTTACACTTAACAATCTGCTTTTAACATGCCTTGGAAAATTCATTACAACCAGGGGATGTATAATCCTTTCTATTCAAAATGAAATGAAAATTCTATCATTTAAAGGATTAAGTGAAGAACAAATTGCTTTATTCACATCTATTCCTCACACTGAAGATATTGAAGAAAATAAAGAGTTAAAAGATTTTTTACTTCAAACGAAATTAGTTTATTCGGAAAAAATTTGTTCACCGAGAAAATGCCTCGGCTTTCTTTGTCTCGGAGAAAAAATAAATAAAAAAGATTATTCAACCGAGGAGAAAGAATTTCTTGTTACAATTTTGAATATCGCTTCAACGGCAATTGAAAATGCAATGTTTATAAGCGAGCTTAAAGAAGTAAACCGGATGCTTGATTCTCGTGTGAACCGTTTAAGTTCATTGTTTGAGTTAGGAAAAGAATTTGGTGTCCTGAATGAAGAAAGCAGGATCAGCAAACTTTTAGTCTATTCACTACTTGGACATTTTCTTCTTTCAACTTATGCAGTTTTAATTTCAGATGAGAACAAACTTAAAATTTTGGAATCAACGGTTCCAAAGGCGCCGTTATTGGATGTTATGACTCATGTTAATATTCAATCAATCGAAAATGTGCATGATAAAAAAGGAATCGAAAAAGATTTTCCAAATCTTTCAAAATATAATTTTGAATTGATGATCCCGATGCAGCTGCAAGGAGAAACGCGCGGACTTGTACTTCTCGGTAAAAGAATGAATAACATTCCGTATTCCGGAACAGACATTGAGTTTATTAATTCTGTCGGAACGCTGGCAATTATTTCGCTTGAAAATAAAAGACTTTTCCAGGAAG
>Ga0172379_10003854_pt1 | contig 23192 bp, 20 predicted proteins | sample GrowelOW334metaG_FD_119756 | JGI IMG/M metagenome (GOLD analysis project Ga0172379, IMG submission 119756) | Groundwater microbial communities from an aquifer near a municipal landfill in Southern Ontario, Canada - Groundwater well OW334 metaG | ecosystem: Environmental > Aquatic > Deep... | reverse complement strand
TGCAAGTTTATAAAGTTACAAGTTTATAAAGTTCTAAAAACAATACTTTTGATGAACTTGCTCCTTGATAAACTATTTCATTTTTTCTTGACCAACTTGAGGAACTTCTTCCTTGATAAACTCTTATGTACGTCTTTCAATGCTTCTTTCCGAACAATATCCGTGATCTGGGATTCTATCCGCTCAATGATGGACATCATTCTGAAAAAAAGAACAAAAAGGATGACAAATGCGATAAATATGAGTGTGTTGAAATTTTCTCCGAATCCAAAGGCGCGCCTGATCCAATGAGCAACTCTGGGAAAAATAGAAACAACTGCAATTCCTCCCCAAATAATAACGAATGTCAGATATTTAAACAGTGATTGTGTTTTTTCCCTACGCACAAACCGAATTGTCCTCTGAACGATAATAACTACTGCAATAATGGAAAGTACGATTTGATAGATGGTAATAGTATTCATATATTTTCTTTATATTATTTACTCAGCATAAGTCTCATCATGGTAAGAAATCCAGACCAAAGGTTCTGCTTTGTCGTTTTTGTTAATGAATACCTGGTATACCGAACGCGCATAGGAACTTCAATATATGATAGATTATACTTCTTTATATCCCGAAGCGCTTCACTTTCCACTTCGTACCGATCGGATTTCGTATCAATAATTTCAAATGCTTTCTTGGTATATGCCCGTAGTCCCGACTGACTGTCCGTTACCCAAATGTCATACAGTAAGTACGTAAATACGTTTGCACAGGCATTGGCGACTCTCCTGACCCAAGGTATGTTCTGCCTGGTAAGATATCTACTGCCCAATACAACGTCATATCCTTTATTTACTTGATATATCAGTTTTACAATATCTTTCGGGTCATGCTGCCCATCCCCGTCGAAAGTTACGACAACATCCGCATGGAATTGTTTTGCTGCCTCCATCCCGGTCTTTAATGCTGCACCCTTACCTCTGTTTATTCTATGCTTGAGTACGGTAACACCCGTTTTTTTTACCACATCAAACGTCATATCTGAAGAACCATCATCTATAACGATGATATTTTTATATCCGGTTTTTTTTAATGCTACAATCACAGATTTAATAATTCTTCCTTCGTTATACACCGGAACGATAAGAAAAATAGATTGAACATTCATATGAAGGTTTTCCATTTTCTATAGATCTGCATGGTAATTTCTTTCCATAATATATACATGCGTTTCTGTAGTAATTCATCCAAAGCACTTTGTAATTCTTTCCGTACTGGATGAATAAGAGGAAACGCTGTTGATCCGGAAGATATGGTGCTCATCCAATTCGAAAACCGTGTATGAGTAGCATTCGTCACACCAAAACCAATGTTTCGTATCATATTTATTTTCGGCATAATTGTATAGAGATTATTTTTCCACATTGTGTAGGTCCATTGATAATCCCAGGCAGATTGTATGGTTCCTGTATACACAGAATCAAAAATCATTTTCCAGTATATTCTCGTCCACATATTATGAAAAAGTGTGTCGAGCAGGCGTTTCTTTTTCATCAAAGGCCAATCTTGTATTGATATATCATACTTTCTCCACGCTCTTCTCCATGTAGCCCATCCCCATGTCTGAGAGTACCGGGAAAAATAATAACTGTGCGGTACGGAACAATCAGAAGCTATCATATTACTCCCACTGATACATCCAACCGTCGTATCGGATTCATATCGCCTTAATAATTCCTCACAATAACGGAAAAAGGATGGATCCGGCACTACATCGTCCTCCATAATAATACCCATTTTCTCCTTATGGAAAAACCAGGTGATTGCTTTGTATGGAGCATCCCGGGAACCAAGATTATTATTCTGAAACAAGGTATATATACGGCATTTCCAACTAGGAGCAAGTACGAGAGAACGTACTTCTTCGCACCTTTTCATGTCATCGTTGTTTTTCCAACCGTCACATGCAACATACAGTTTTTTTGGTCGAACTTTGTGCAGTATTGCCAATACCTTTCTTACACAGTCTGGACGATTGTAAGAGATAAGAAGAACTGGAACGTGTAACCGGTACTTTTTCATAACATGATATCTCTTGGTATATACAAAATCTCGCTCCAACAAGAATTAGGGGGAAAATGATAAAATAACATCATTCATTCCCAATACTCATGAAAAACAAAATACTCATTCTAAGTCTGCTGCTTTTTTCCCTTCTTCTTTCCTTTTCCCACATTTACAAAACATTCCAAACTCACAGAAAAGCATTAGAAGATTATACACCAACATCACTTCCAGAGCGCCTCCGCATACCAATGCTTCAGGGAAAACGATTACTCGCTGATAAAAAATATTTATTCGTATTTGATGCTCAATACAACCAACTTGGAACGATCGCCGTCCTTTTTGATAAACCGAAAGGATATTCTGGCACCCTGAATTTTCGAATCAAAGAATCAGCATCTGATACATGGTATTACGAAAATACCTATCAAGCTCATACGATAAATGAACATACATTATTTACTTTCGGTTTTCCTCCCATAGTTCAATCGGCACATCATTCATATACCATTGAGTTTATGTCAATTCAGGGAACGGAACAGGAATCTTTATCGTTTCATCCGTCTTCCGATACTATTATCGCTAAATATTCATACCCAAAATCATACCTTATGAACCATAATGAGAATATTTATCCGTTCATAAAAAACCGGATTAATATTTATCTATCCTATATTTCTCCGATGGATATACTATACGCACTTCTGCTTTTTCTCTCTCCAGCTCTTTGTGTCATACTGACAATAAATTTTTGGCGTCTGAGTAAATTTCTTGATAATAATGTACACTTTATTACCCATATGGATCGTATTCTCCCTATTATTCTTTTTTTTCTGACCCTCGTTCTTTATGGCTCTTTTTCACGTTTTAGTTTAGATACAGCCCACGATGGAGCTATGTTCAAACCCGCAATGGATGTGGCTAACGGAAATATGCTATTCAGAGACACATTCTACCAATATGGTGCTTTTACTGCTCTTATCCAGGCTTCTGCGCTTCTGATATTTGGAAAATATCTTATTACCATAAAACTTCTGACTGTTTTTGTATACGGATGCACCATAGTCCTTCTCTATTATATATGTCGTAAATTTCTTCCCAGAGCGGTATCATTTTCTCTTTCTCTTATTTGGATATGTATGGCTCCATATTTCTTATATGAATCGTTTGGATGGACGTATACTTGGTCATCAGTATATGCACTTTTTTTTCAATTACTTACCTCCGTATTCCTCATACGATATTTTGAAAGTAAACATAAGTCATACATCATTGGTATGGGTATCGCTACTTCGCTTACATTTTGGTGTAGACAACCCGTTGGTATCTTTTTGTTTATGGCAATACTAAGTTTTTATAGCGTACTCTATAAGTCCGGAAACATATCAAAAGAAAATTTCTTAGATAACATTTTTTACTTCTTTGTCGGAAATAGTTTCATATCTGTTATTTTCATGGTTTGGATAATAGTAAATAATGCTTTTTTGGATTGGTTCCGACAATCTATTCTTTTTGCCTTTTCCTTCGGACAGGATCGGGGATCTGGATATGGACTTCTCGCAATTATAAAAACACTTTTTGTTGTTCCTTCAAAAAGTGTTGTGTCTGTCTGGTTTCTCATCCCTTTCGCAACTATTTTTTTATCTATCCGATCATTAACTCATGTATTGAAAGTCAAAAATTCTACCCATTCAAAAATTCTCCTTGCTCTGACCTTTATTGGTTATGCATCATGGCTTCAATATTTTCCTTACAATGATCCTGCACATGCTTTTTGGGGATCAGCTCCAATGACCCCGCTGCTCGCATATGTTATATATCAATGCACCAGAGAATATGTTTTTCAGTATTTTTCCATATCTTCGCTTACTCAAAAATATTGCACCATTGCCATTCTCTTTTTTTTCTTTCTTCCTGATATATCTTTTCGGATGCATGATGCGATAAAAAAAATACATCAAAAATATTATGTAATATCAGAACCATCTGTTCTTCGGAATATCCTTCTTACAAAAGAAGAAAAAGATTGGAATCTGTATGTTTACAATCATATAGAATCATACTTTTCAAAAAATCCAACCGGTAATGTCACCACAAATAGTCCTGAGTCTCTCTACCTGACGTTTGATCAGAGAATAAAAAATTACCATCCGGTATATATGGATTGGGGTGAAGTGGTCAATCATACAATATATCCGGATTATGTATCAACGAAAAATACTTATATTCAGCATAATCTTCCATTTCTCATATCATATTATGAAATACTTCCCGAAGGGTATTGCAGAGTTGATGACGTAATTAGAAAGGACTCACTGTTTTTAGCTACCCCTTGTCAGTTCCTCACAGCACAATAATTATGATCTGAAAGAAGTCGAACAGTAAACCCAAACTTTTTCAATGTTGTTTTCATCCAGAATGCGTTGTTCCCAAATGATTCGTACACAATTGCATATACCCTGCGTGATTTCAAAAAATGCGATGCACCACGTACAAGGTCACACTCCCCTCCTTCAACATCGATATTCATGACATATGAATATTCTTTTGACAAACTGTGCTTTTGCATGAACGTATCCAAAGTTTGTGATTTGCATGCAAACGTGTTATCTATGGTATATGTCATATGATTCTGTGTTTCTCCCAAATTTTTGGTAAATCTAGCTGTCGTATTATGTGCTCCCAAAGCAATTTCGTGAACATTTTTAATAGGAATATGGTTCAAATGAAAATTTTGTTTACATCTCTTGGCGACTAGGGGAAACGGCTCAATGGCAATAACCGACTGAGCTGCATCTGCAAGGCATATTGCATAACTTCCGATATTTGCCCCGATATCTATAAAGATTGTATCATTCTGACAATGATTACGAAGAAAAAAAATTTCTTTTCGATCTGGAATATCCGTATAAAGAAAAAATGAGGTTAAGGCGTTTCCAGGAAACAACATTAATTGCTTACCATTCCACAAATGTATGGTAATAGTGGTTTTTGTTAACCACATATATAAAAGCATACTGGCTGACCAAATAATTCGAAATGGAACCATCTGAAAAGCATTGTTTCTCCTTATATAATCAAGAACCTTTTCACATCGGATCACCCATCTTTTTATATCAGTCGGTATACCACATAGATACCTACTCAATTTATGAAGCTTCTCAGGAACTATATAACGAATAAGTACTAAAAAATGCACGATGTTTAATATCCATAAGGGGGCTATATGATTATTAGTACGTATCCTATGATATTCATCCAATATTTCATATAGTCTATCTTTCCCGATTCCACCTTCTCTCCACCCTGCAACTGTTACATCTTTCAAACAAATATGTGAATATCGTTGGTATGCCCGGAGCAGTAAATCGTAATCCATTGCATAGGTATAGTGAAGATTAAATCTACCACATGTTTTAAAGACATCTTTGTGCATAAAAATTCCTTGATGAGGGAGTGCCATTTTATATAGAAACAACAACGGATGAAAAAATATGTTAGTCGTATAGACAACTGAATATTTTTTTCTCCGGCTAATCCTGTCAATTCGTCCGCAAAGAATCATATCTTTCTTTATATCAACACCTTTCATCATTTCCTCTATCACGGTTGAAGTTTTTAAAACATCATCTGCTCCAAGAAAATAGAGATAGTCTCCATGAGCCATTGTCACACCCTTATTAAACGCATCAGCAATCCCCTTATCTTTCTCACTTATCCAAAAATAACTCCTTTGTGATTTGCCATTTGTCATTTGAAATGTACGATCAAATGATTCTAAAATTTTGATCGTTTGATCAGATGACCCTCCGTCAATAACGATTAACTCAATATTTCTATATGTTTGTTTTAATACACTTTCAATTGCATTTTTGATAAAAGGATAGGTATTATATGAGGCTATAATAATAGATACCAAAGGCTGTTGGCTCATACAGATAAGAAAAATTGTTTCACCATCTTTGCTATATATACTATTTCATCAACAGTCATAGACGCGTGTATAGGAAGACTTAAAATTTCTTTACACGCACGTTCTGTATTGGGGAAAGATAGGCGATGGTAAGCAGGATAACATGGTTGCTTATGGATAGGAATTGGATAGTGTATTAAAGCTGGTATTGAATGCTTATTTAAATATGACAAAAGCACGTTTCTTTTTCTTGTTCGGATTACGTATTGATGATATATATGACTAGCTCCCTCTCTAATTGTTGGAATCCGAATATCTCCAATACCGGCTAATAGATCAGAGTAAAGCTTTGCATATTTTTGATATGTTTTATTTTTTTGATCTAGTTTTCGAAGTTTCACTCTAAGAAATCCTGCCTGAAGTTCATCCAATCTGCTATTAAGACCCTGATATTGATGCGTATACCGAGCACTCCGACCATAATTTCTGATCTTCCTGCATTTGTCAGCAAGATATTTATTATTTGTTGCAATAGCGCCTCCATCACCATAACAACCAAGATTTTTTGTCGGATAAAATGAAAACGCTCCTAATAATCCGATTGCTCCTAATTTCTTTTCTTTCCATGAAGCACCGTGTCCCTGGCATGAATCCTCACATATAAAAAGATGATGGATACGTGCAATTTTCAATAATGCAGTCATATCGACAGACTGTCCGTAAAGATGAACAGGAAGAATAGCTTTTGTTCGTTTTGTTATTGCCTTCTCGACTAGATTTGTATCCAAATGGAAATATTCATCTATGTCTACAAAAACAGGTTTTGCTCCCAAAAAAGTAATAGCGAGAGTTGTCGCAACCATAGATAATGGGGTTGTAATAACCTCGTCCCCCGGACCAATACCTTTTGCCATTAACCCGATAAGAAGCGCATCCATCCCATTAGCGACTCCGATCACATGGTCAACCCCAAGATACGAAGCAAATTCTTTCTCAAATGCATCAACTTGTTTTCCGAGAACAAAATTTCCTGATGCAAAAACATCTGAAAATGTAGCATCAATTTGCTTTTTCATTCCATTGTATTCTCTTTGAAATACATCCATGTTATGCATTAAATTTCTTAATATAAGTTCTAAATTCTTGGTAATTTCTTATGTAATCAATTTCTTTATAAGGCAAGGAAGCAAGAATAAGAAGTACTGCATCAACAGAAATTTTTTTCATTACATGCCAGATTCTAGCGTTAATAATCACGCCTTTCCTCGGGTTATCTAAATGGAAAGTCACTTTGTTTTTTCCATTATCTAAAACTAAATCCATCGAACCTTGTATACAAAATAAAACCTGCTGGGTTTTTTTATGAGCATGCATCCCGCGAACCAAAAATTTTTTACATTTTCGTATGCAATACACACGCTTTATTGGAAAAGGAATGCATGCAATTGACTCCATAATATAAAGTTCAGCATCATCGATAACTTTTTTTGCGTTAACCGTACGTTTCATAAGGTCGAAATATTTTCTTAATAAATAAATATGGAAATGAAACTATATATTTATATACTGCATCATAAAGAAAAATATGGAATGGATATATGCCATTGGTAAAATCTGGATCTGCTTTTTGGATGATATCATATGCATTCTGTAATTGCGCTCTATACATCCCATAAAAATTAACCCACTGTTTATAAGTGATGGTATACAAGAGAGGTGAAAATATAAAAAGATGGTTTTTCAACCTATATATTCTTAAACCATGAAAGTGGTAAAAAATAACGTGTTGTTTTATACATGTAATTCGTTCTTTAATCCATAAGACAGTATTTTGGATATAAGAATCATATTGTTGAACATTCCAAGGCGCAACTCCACCACCAATATGCTTAAGAACATAGACTCCTTTAAAACGTTCTGTCCAATCATCAAGATATTTTTGATCTCCAAATCTATTTTTTTCAAATTTATTAAAACACCATCTTAAGCAGGATTTCTTCCACCATTCTAAAACGCGAAGGCCATCTGTATTATTTTTGAATGTTATAAATTGGACACAATAAGTGCCACTTTTTTTTGATTGATCATATTGAGGAGAATAGTTGTGCTTGGTTATAAGTACCGAATGTTTTTTCATCTCCTTAAGTAGCACCATTGGAGATTGGAAAAAAAATGTATCTGCGTCAATATATGTACAATGAGACAATCCAAAGGACTTCAAACAATACCATATCGTCAATGGAGTACTAGTCCAACAGTATTCAGCACTAGTTCTTTTTTGCTTTACCTTTAAGAGGTCTTTCGTTTCAAATTCAGATAATGGTATTACAGTAGTAGAAGGTAAATTCAACTCTATCAACTTACTGTAACAGAAATCATCAAATGCAAAAATATATAAATGAAACTGTTTACAATGAGAATATAAGGAATAATAGAGTGTTAGTCCCCGAAAAAAATAATTCGAATCAAATAATGTACAAAAATATAATTTCATTTTTTCCTAGCAAGAAAAATGTTATCTAAGTAAAAATCAGTATGTTTCGGAAAACAAAACCCACAAACTAATCCTATACAATTAAAAATTCCGGTAATTATTGTCATACAGAAAATTTCATACTTAGTTCCTTTTTTGATTATACATTTATATACATAGCTATTGATCAACTGAAACAACGCGTCAGACCCTACCGTTGATTTCACTTGTTTAAGTACCGTAAACCCATGCTTTTCCAACAAATACTTCATGCCATATGATGTGTATCGCCCGTAATCGAATGGCTTTTCATGTTCATCCCACATGCATGGAACTGAAAGAAGAATTGTTCCGTGTGTTTTTATCACTCTTCGAATCTCCTTTAGTAATTCATCGGGATTAAAAACGTGTTCAAGCACCTCAAACATGACGACTGATGAAAAATGGTTTTTGGGAAACGGTATATGTTTCCCGTCATAAAATATATCAATATTAGATGTGCTGTGGTTATGACCGCTTTTCTTCAAATCTATCCCAATGTAACGATTCACACGAAAAAGGTATCTGTATGGTTTACTTCCGCAGCCAATGTCCAATACCTTGCCTTTTATCTTCTGCGCAAACGACTGGATATGCCTATGGAGTTCCCTTCTGGTAAAATAAAACGGATTAATGAATACTCCGAACAATGTTGGATGAAACATTTGTTTTTGGATAAAAATTTGCATCCTATTCATAGGCCTTTCATTTGTTCAATAGACCGGCGCACTTCTAACAGTAAAGCATTCAAAGAGCGCTCCAACATCGACGTCCTATCATGTTCGCGGTAAAATGTGATAAGTTTTTGTTTCATTATTTGATTCTCCTCAATAGCAATGTTTCCGACGTGTACCGGAAATTTTGACACTCCAACGGAATATGTTTCCGATTTTTCACAGTGAACACCTGATTTATCAAAACCTATATTCCTGACAAGAGATTTTCCTGGATAAAGCGTCAATTTATCCGCAACGATGGCACTTGCCAGCCAACGGACAGCCCAGGAATCAATGTTACCTTGAATTTGATTTTTAAGCATGCTCATATAGTCGTATGATCCTTGTAGGGTAAACTCATTTACCAGTTTCCTATCCTGAATTGTCCTCAATAATTTCTTTCCGTTCGTCTCAAATAAATCCCATCCCCGCTTCCACGTCCCCCACCCCCAACAGTCGGCTCCTTTTAGGAAATACGTTTCCGGATTCTTGCCCGTAAATGGATATGCATACCCATGAATACTAATCACTTGTTTTTTATTTTTATATTTATCGAGTGCCAAATTCATAAATTGAAGAAAATATTTTGAGGTTACTAAATCATCCTCAAGCACTATCACCGATCCATAAGTTCGAATGACTGTTGAAACTCCGGAAATAATAGAATTTGCTAATCCTATATTCTTTTTTTGCTTCTTTACCGCAATTGATTTAAATCCAGTAATTACGGACAGATATTTTCTGACAGTAGATACATTCTCTTCGTCAATAAAATTTTTTGGACCATCAGAATAAATAATCAAATTACTGAACTTGGCAAAAATATTATTTTTAAGTGCCTCAACAGTCCGTTTCGTATGCGACGGTCTGTTGTATACGAATAACACTATTGGTGCATAAACCATATGTGATTTATATATGACGAATAAATAATCCTAGATGTTTTAGTACAAATAGTGATTGTAATTGATATCGCAATATCTTTCTCGATTCTGTATTCAGCAAATTTATAACGACCATGGATATGAATGGTGATAATACACTAATCCAAGCCACACTGACAATTCCGAAACGAGGAAGGAATAAAATGAGTGACGCAATTGTACATACAGTAGTTCCAAAAGCCTGAAACAGATGAATATGCGTATATCCTTCATTAATATTCCATATTCCCTGTGTTGTACTCAAAAATACAGGGATTGTCGACCAAATATGAATTTGTAGAATCTGTATGGATTCTTCGTATTGTATTCCAAAGAGTACCTTGATAATCGGATACGCCAATAACGTAATACTCAGAGAGATTGCTAGTGCAGTACCCCCACTAAAATCAAAAAACGTTTGAAGCCATGTATAATATTTCAATCTAGAGGTTTTTCGTAACTGAGCAAACAGCGGAAATACAGATGCTGTCGTAGCGGTTATGATGATATACGTAGTCTCTGATATTCTGGTCGCTGCAGAATAAATTCCCAATTGTCGTTCACTTACGACTTGTCCGATAATAATTTGTCCTATTTTCATGGAAATTATGACAAAAAGTCCTGAGAGAAACAACGGATAACTTTGTCTCATCATTTTCCATGCCCACAATAGATTAAAATTCCATGGAATTTTTCCGTTTATTTTTAAATATGCACTTAATAATCCGATGCCATACAATCCACTTTCAATAGCGGAAAGTAGTACATAAACAATAAGTGATGGAAAAATAATGAGCGATAGACTTTTGCCAAATGCAAAAATAATAAATATTCCTGCCTTAACCAAAACGACAGTGCGGGACTGTATGACAGATTGAAACCAATAATCAAATATGTCAAAAGCCTGAAATAATAAAAGTGAAGAAAATATTCCGACTATAGATAACATAGTACTGTCACCTGGTTTTAAAAAGGAAATAAGCACTAGTGAAAGCACTATCATTACACTCCCACTTAAAAAGCGCATACAAAAAGAGGTAAAAAGAATTTCATTTTGTTTTTTTTGCTCCCTAACCAAGTCTCTGACAATTATTCTGTCCAGTCCTAAACCAGCGAGCGGAAGAAATAACGTAATAAATGAAAGTGCATAATTGAGCATACCAAATCGCTCCGGACCAAAAATTCTTGCACTCAATACAAAAACAATTATACCCAGAAGCAAGCGGAGTAAATAATCTCCTAAAAGCCAGTACGTATTTTTCGCAACCCTATGAAATATTAGTTTTTTGAACGGAATATGCGCAATCATGCTCTAAGTATACAATAGCAGGTACCCTTCACCTAATAACCTTCTTCAACATGTAGGAAGGACGATATTCGGAAATATCCAGAAATTCATCTGAAAAACGTTTTACAAACTTTTCGGGAATATCGTGGGATATAAGAACAATATCGATGTCCGTCGTATCAATAGCGGTGTTTGCATCATGTTCCTCTTTTGTTTCAAAACGGAAATGTGAAGGATATATTTTTCTGCTTACTTTTTGAAAAGGTCCAAACTCAAATAGATATCGTATCATCGCATGAGAATGATAATTGACAAAATACTGCTCCATTTGCAACTGGTTAACTCTTTGTTTTAAATTACTGTAGGTAGAATCACGAAGATCACCCTGTCTTAATCCAGTCATCGTCAGAAGCGCACCATATATAATGAGTATAGGTACAATATATGGTATTCCAATATTCTTCGAAAACCTTCGTTCCAAATATTCATATATACAACCGATACATCCTATTAAAGCAACAACGGAAGCATATTGAATTCCAAGACTCCACCGCTCTGTAATGTACCAAGGTACATACCCTAACCATGAATTCGCTGCAAAAAAGATTTCCAAAAATATCAACCAAAGGAACAAAATAAAGAACGGGTCAATTAATTTTATATGAGTTTCTTCGGAAAATTTTTTTCTCCTCACACTTATTTCCACACTTGTCTTCCAGCCCGGCAAAAAATGGAGCATCCAATACCGGATACATGAGATAATCAAATATATCGTCGTCGGTAGAGCTAAAAAGGAAAAAAAATTTACTGCAACTATCCGAAGCACTCCCCAAATGGACTGATAATGGAGCAAAAACGGCTCATGACCTGTAAACGGAACTGTGATCTGATACTGCAATGCGCTACTGTAGATAAGTATCCCCATAAATAACACCGGAAGGTACAAACCATACTCCTGACGAAGAAATGAAAATACAGATCCTTTATGTCTCAAAATTAAAATTGTAATGAGAATAGCGCTATATGCGAGAACGAAACTGTATCGTGATGTGAGAAAAAACGTACCGATAAAGCCGAGCATCCATTGCTTTCTTTTGGAGTAATGCTCAAAAAGAGTGAGACAATAATAAAGGCTCATTGCTATTCCGCACAACTCCATTGAATACGGACGAAGCATCGTACTATATCGAAATGCAAAACCAAAAATAAATAAAAAAAATAACAAAAATACTTGAATATTTTTACTTGGAATAAAAAACCTGGATAGCTTCACGGTAAAATACACCGAACAGAGAAAAAAAATATATGGAAGCATCCTTAACCACCAAGACTCTGTCGAAATTTTCATCCAGTAATGCAGTATGTAAGTAAATCCTCCGGGATCGCCATTGTGAACCTGATTCTGTCTAACAGCATCTAAAAATGATCCTGGGGGAGTAAGTAATGGTGCATCCAATGCAATACCGCTCGCTGATTCCAATTGCCATGCTTCATCGAGCCAAAAATTTGGGTCTCTGAGATTATTCCATCCAAAAGCAATCATCATACAAATAAATCCCACAATGACAACAATTCTCATTGCTTTTTCCCAAACCGTTGATGAAAAGATTCGTTTCATATTGTTATTGCATTTTCGACATATCTATAATCACATATAAATTATTTTCATATACAACAAATGGAAGAAGTGCTGTATTGTGTAATAATTTCTTCTCAAAAAGCGCAAAATCCACGTGTTCATCTTTTCCAAGCGCTGCAAGTTCAGAATTCGTTAAGGCATAATATCCTGATGTATCAAATATATGGCGTCCCATGATTTTCACTTTTATACGGTTCAATCGATTTGCTGCTTCAGCATAGGCATTCACATCATATGCAAGTTGATTAATGTCATTTACAAGGATATACACTCCCCGATCAGTTGCCACTCGAAACTGCGTAAAAAAATCATTGAAATCTTTCGAATCAGGGGGAAGAAGAAACAACGATCCCATTCTGGTATTTTTTCGGATCCAATCAGCAGTTTGTCTATCACGTTCAGTTACAGGAACAGAAAAATTTGTATACAAATAAAGATTCTTTTCAGGAAATGCATACGATATATCCAAGAATCGAACGGCGCGCATGCTCTGAATAATGCCTATGCATATCAAAAAAAAGAGTAAAACACGAAGAAACGAAATATACGGCACAAAAAGCTGAATATGTGTACGTTTTTTTAATGAGCTTAGAGAGATCGTCACAAAAAACGCAATCCCGATCACAATACGAAATACCGTATAGGAGTCGCTACAAAGATTCAATCTTGTTGGAACAAATTGAGTAACAATACTGTATCCAAGTGCACATAAAAGAGAGATGCCAACTAAAGAGATGATAATTTTTCGCAAATACCCATAAAGCTTATCATGCAATAGGATAAATCCATAAAGTACGATGAGTAACTCCTCGGAGATAAAAATATTTTGAATCAGAATTGAACCGATATAACATGCTGTGGTCAGGCATCCAAATATAAAAAATGTTTTTTTCTTATTATATTGATCATATATCCAATAACTGACACCTATAAGCGGCACACAAAATAATATTGGTTTCAGAAAAAGTGTCATACGGAATAAAAATAAAAGCATGACGCTTTGATTTTTTATCATATAGAGGTTTGCTGCATATGCAACCATTATCGCAAGACAAAGATATATAAAATACTTTAAAATCCTCGCTGTTTCTTTTGGTATATATGGCAAAAAATAGATTGTCCCTCCCAATTGAAGAAAAAACCAAGCATACCATTCACGAAAATGATCTTCAATAAATGCATGGTAGGCGAATATTTTAAACTGTTCATACACGAGCACATTCGTTTTCTGAAAATTGGCAGGAAGTGAAAAATATGTGTAGAGTAAAGCAGGAGATATCCCAAATATTCCGATCAACAAAAATATTAGTTTATCCCGAAACGTAAACGTATACTGAAGACAAATATATAACAGAAATGAACCGGTCAGCATGTATCCGATAGGGTGAAGATAGGAAGAAAATCCTGAGACCAATACAGCAAGGATAAATTTTTTTCTCAGAAATAAAATGAACGATGCATATTGTATAGGAAGTGCAAAAACTGAAGAAACAAGAGCGTGCGGAGGGAGAAGCGACCAGTGAAGAGTCCCCATAAATGGATGAGATAAAGCAATAAAGAATGTCGATATACTTGAAAAATCTTTTCTTTTTGTAACAACATAACTGATACACCATATCCCAACAAAAATAAGAAACTGAATAAAACAATTCAGCATAAACCATAATATATCCACGCTTACCGGTAATGAATGCGAATAGAAAATACCAAACATTTTATAAATATGGAATGGTCCTGCCATGCCACTCTGAACGAGTAAATCAAATGGAGAATAAAGACCGGGATTCGCTGATTCTTTCACTATTGGAAATGCCAAAAAAATATCATGGTAATAGTTCGTAATATTTCTAGCGAAAAAAAGCAAAAACAAAACAGAAAAACCTGATATGACTATTGGATGCATGCAGAATTTAATAAATTTCATACAATCCTCATTCGATTTATCGGTACTTTTTCATGAGTCGGCTCCAAAATAAGATAAGCCATTCTGACGGAACAATACGGGCATATAAATTCATAATCATTCCAGAATATCCGATTATTATCGACCGACTTCCTTTTCCGATTGAATTCGTTATTCTGGATGCGACGTATTCGGGGGTTAATAATGTATCGCCGGCATTTTTTACTCCTGAGACTTTTTGAAAATTAGTCGCTGTTCCCGACGGTGAAACAGTAATAATTTCAATATTTTTTTGTTTTCGTAATCCTATTTCACCGGTGATACTTTGAGAAAACCTGAGGAGAAAAGACTTTGATGAGCCGTACAAAGACATAAGTGGCATAGGCTGAAACCCTGCCGATGATGCAATATTTATAAGTGAATGCAAGCCTTTTGTATGCACCCAAACCGAAAGAAGCGCATGGCTGAATACAATCGGTGCATATGCATTCACCATTAATATCTTTTCATGTTTGATTGTCGAAATATCCCAAAAAGATCCCTTGCTTCCGATACCGGCATTATTTATGAATATATGGATAGAATGAGCATATTTCTTTAGTATTGAGGCTAATGTGTGTATTGAACGGATGTTGGAAAAATCAGCATACAAATTTTTTGCGTGAATAAAATCATGCAAATAAGAAAAATTTGTTTTGTCTTTATCTATGATAACTAGATCATATCCTTTTGCATATAATTGAATGGCTGTTTGCAAACCGATGCCATTTGCTCCTCCGGTAATCCATACAGACCTGCTATGTACATTATGCGCTGCTTCCGCTTGCTCATTGTGCCAACGAATTGTTTCGATAATCCCTCGCTCATAACCGAATCTTGGTTTGAATCCAATACCCATAAGCGCCTTAGGGTCTGCACATAAAATATTTAGGAATAAATTCTGAATTGTAAGCGGAAGAAAGCGTCTTATCCTTCTTATTCCTCCTGTTACCGGTGACGGAAGAGAACGAAAACCGGAATTGTTTCCTAAATATGCTCCGATTGTCTGAAATATTTTTCCAATTGGAATCGGATTTCCGTCGGAAACAAAATAGGTTTTTCTCAAACTTTTAGACGATACGGAAACGCGTTGAATCGCAGAAATCAAATCATCAATATAAATAAGCGATACACTCCCGGGAAAATACCATGTAGAAAAAAACTTTCCTTTTTGAATTCCATCAATAAATACTCTGATATGACTATTCTTACGCATTCCCGGTCCGTATACCCATGTTGGGCGGAGAATTACATACGGAAGCGATGATTGTTGGATAATTTTTTCGCATGCAAGTTTAGATTTACCATAGTCACTGCTTGGATTCGGTTTACATACTTCAGTGAGCATAGACAGACAGTCATCTTTTGGCATTCGGTCTACGGCGGCAATGCTGCTAATAAATATAAAACGCTTCAAATTTTTTGATTTTTTGACTATTTCCACAAGGGAAGAAGTAAATAGGATATTATGCTCATAATATATTTTCCCGTTGCCAAATTCCGCTTTTGCGGCAACATGATAGATATAATTCGCTTTCAAAAGAACGTGTGTATACCGATGCAATGATGTATGATCCCCTTTTAAAACTCGTATTTGTGCAGATGCGAATGCTTTACTTTTTTTAGGATGCCTCACTAAACAATACAAAATATCATCTTTATCTGCGAATTTAAGGAGTTTATGTAGAAGATGCGAACCGATAAATCCCGAAGCGCCTGTAATAAAATATATCATATCACTTTATTTTTTGGGCGTTTGCATACAATCACGACATTCCAGCATAAATAGTTAAGCACAGGAAATACAGATAAAAGAAATGTATCTAGTTTTTCAAGTGGACGATACAAAAACGCCCATTTATTCCCTTCCTCTTCAATTTTTTTCCAATAGCGTTCCTGATTTGGATTTCTCAATTGAACGACAGCCATAATCACAAATATAATAAGCGTCGTAAACCATAAATATTTTGTACTGACTGAATCAAAATATTTGGAAAATATTCGAATATCAGCAATTTTGAGCGGATGCTCATCTTTTGATCGGACTTCCGTAGCCATATTCCTATATACCTGAATCACAGGATTGTAAGCCAGCGGATCTCTGCTTACCATAACACCGGATGTTTTTAGATATGGCACCAATTGGCTCACAGCACGGTCTACATCAACATGGTGAAATAAGTTTCCGACGTATATTACGTCAAACGAATTATTCTTCAAATTCAAATTTTCTATTGTAGAATGTATGATGTTAATCTTGACATGATTTCTTTTGGCAAGATTCTGCGTTTTTTCCAACATGCCATGTGATATGTCCATTGCAGTAACAATTCCTCCCTTCATTGCCAGATACACGCCAACTTCACCCAAACCGCATCCAACATCAAGGATTTTCTTTCCTTTCACATTCTTAAGAATGCTATGAATATAGCGCATTTCAGGTGCCGTGATAATTTCATTCACGGCTTTCACATCAATTTCCTCGTCTGGTACTGTCTCTGCCCACGCATCATGAAATTCTTCTTCGCTGATGAACCGCTCTGAATAGTGTGTACGCAACCTTACCTTTCCCCACTTAGTCATTCGTCCAATAAGCCCTCTCTGAACCAGAACATCTACTGCAATGGCATACATCGTATCAGCATTCTGCTCTTTTACCTTGTCTTCTCTCAATGTGAGACCGAGTTTTCGTTGACTTTCCAAAGACTGTTTCGTGTCTCCCCTGACATAAAAATGAAATTTTTTCAAATCAATCACATAGGTGTACTTTTTTGGAACACGCCAGCTGATTACTATGTGATCCTGCTTTTGATAAAACTGTAAGGACGCCAGAAACCGTAACCACTTCTGTATTTCAACTTTTTTAGTAATTTTTTCTTCCAATCGGATATGCTGACAGGTAAGAAAAAAATGATGCTTAATAATTTCCAGATATGGTTCTTTTGGCATATTATGATTTCCTTTTTCTCTTGGATCGGATATTCTCTGCAACTGTTTCAATTTGTTCGTATGTGAGCGGCCATGGTTTGACCGGTGGAGAGGTTATAAACGTTTTCACTCTCTGAACCGTAGCTGAAGCAAAACGCATGGAAATCGTCATCTCAGGATAACTTCCATACATACACCCGTTACATTTCTCAGTTATCGCTTGGACTTCCTTTCGGAAAAACACATCACGATAAATGTTGGGAAACGTTGGAGAATATGAATGTATAGCATAGGGAAGCCGGTAATCACAGCAGGGAGCTACATCTCCGTTGGGAAGAAGCGCAAAATATAGATTCGGACTATCACACACTCCGTCATTTTTCTTTCTCCAGGTGGTCGGAATATTCCTGATAAAAAGCGCAATATCCTCCAAATACTGATCGCTGTCATATAGGAGATATCCTTCATCTCTCATGGTTTTCACCTGAGATAAAAGGGCGTCAACTTTTTTAAAGTTCTTTGTAGAAAACCGCAGTGTCTGGTCGTATGTACGGAAACCCCTTGGAAACAACGGGTTGGTTATATGAATCGGTACGAGGGAAGTATACCATCCGATTTCTGTACCGAACCGAATTACGTCTGGTATGTCAGCTAGATTTTGTGGCTGGATCACGCATCCCAGAGACGCAAAACTATCTTTTTTAGGAAGATACTTGGTAAAGCAGGCTATTGATTGAAGTGCTCTATTCCACGATCGAAAAAATCCCCCATTGATATCATCCTGATTTTTTGGATTGAGTGAATCAAGGGATATTGAAATATCTTTTCCGCCATATTCGATGCATTTATGAATTTGTTCTTCTGTTGCGATGCCATTTGTCTGCATCCTGACGTGAATTCCGCGAGACTCAAACTCACGGATAATTTCCGGAAGATCTGATCTGACAAAAGGCTCACCGCCAGTAAGAAGAACAATGGCAACCCCAATCTTTGCAAAATTCTCCGCTATATGTTTAATTTCTTCGAGTGAACACTCACGCACATCGGCATTGGTGTAGCGAATATTGCATTGCTTACAGGTAAGATTGCATCGAGAGGTAATGTAAAATTGAACATACACTGGTGCATTTTTTGTTATAACCGCTTTTGTAAGAGTAATTTTTGAAACATTGGAAAACATCATATTTTGGATAAAATTATTTTTTGTTTTTGATAGTTGATAATATCATACTTGCATCGTTAAATATAGAAAATGTTAATTGATGGAGAAACCTCTGAACTTTTTTTTCATACATCTCTTTTCTTCCAACAAATGTCGGAATTCTGTGGTACAAAGATTCGTACGCCGGATATCCATATCCTTCATAGATGCTAGGCAGGATAGAGATCTTAGCATATTGATAATATGCAACGAGTTGCTGTTCCGATACAAATGGTTTATATATCACTCTATGCATATACTTAACTCTGTTCTGTATCATATTTTCATCTTTTCCGTGAGCACCTATAAGCACCAGTTTAAGATCAGTATTTCTCTTTTCAATTTCTTCCCATAGATCAAAAAGATAAGGAATACGTTTGTGTGGATAAAAACCGCTTATACAAAGCACATATGGCGAATGATTTGTTATTGGATACATGTATTTTCTTTTTGACGCATTCAGAAAGTCATGCGATAGCCCCGGGACACTGATTTGAATTTTATCTTTATACTGCGGAAAATAATAAATGAGTCTTTGCAGAGAAAAATGAGAATCAGTCATTATGCTGTCAGCATGCAGCATGGATAAACCGATAAAGAACTTCAATACTTCTTTTTTCAGAAAAGTAAAATCTTCTGGACAATCCATCCAGTTACAATCGTGAATTGTGACGCTTTGATATACGGGGCAAAATATAGGTCCAATATATCCAAGCGAAAAAACTTTATCACAACCATATTGCAACAGGAGAAATGGAAAAATAAGTTGTTCATAAAGAATTCGGACTATTCGATTTGAAGCACTAATGGGGCAGAGCACTTTTATAAAATTTCTTTTACGAACTATAATTGAATTAAAATTTTCTTTATTGCAAAAAATTATATAGGTTATGGTGGTTTTTTGCGTTTCTAATTTTTTTATATAATCGCGAAGATAAACTTCAGTACCACCAACCTGTCTTGGAATCATGAAGAGAGTATTGATTCCAAACCTAGTATTTTTCTTTTCTGTATATATGCTATATATATTTTTTAAAAAATGTGGTAAAAATTTCCGTAACATAGTTTATCATGGCAGTAGTTATACCGGGATAGATACCAATCCAGAATCCATTATTCATAACCAAATCTGAATTTACAAGCGTACCACTGATGCGATAATCTAATCTTCCCGTATATGCAGGATGTTTCAGAAGATTTCCTGCAAATAAGTTCCGTGTTCCTATATGGTGATCCTCCAAATATGTTACCATATCCAGTTTAGAAAAAGGTGCTTTTTCCTTTACCACAAGCATAAATCCAAACCAGCACGGATCTGCTCCTTCCTCCTGAGTAGGTAGGATAAAATACTTTTGATACTGTTCAAAAAAAGCAAAGAAACAATTGAAATTTTCCTTTCTTTTTTGTATAAATCCAGGCAGTTTATCTAATTGTGCTACTCCAATAGCTGCCTGAAAATCCGTTAGTTTCAAATTGTAGCCGATCTGAGAATAAATATACTTATGGTCATACCCTTTTGGTAGGTCTCCCAACTGCCAATCAAACCGTCTTCCGCAGGTATTATCCCGACCGGTATCGCACCAGCAATCCCTCCCCCAATCCCTAAATTGCCGTATGGACTTATGAATAAGCGGATTATTCGTTACCACGGCTCCTCCCTCACCCATCGTTATCTGATGAGCAGGATAAAAAGAAAATGTTGCAATATGGCCAAACGTACTAACCGGATGACCTTTATACCTTGAGCCCAATGCATCACAACAATCTTCAATAAACCATATGTTGTATTTTCTCACAAGCTCCATAATGCCCTCCAAGGGCAATGGATTTCCTAGGGTATGTGCTAGCATGATGGCTTTCGTTTTCCTGCTTATAGCTCTTCGTATACTGTCGTATGTTGGATTTTTCGTACCTAAATCAACATCGACAAATACCGGGATACATCTATTTTGAATAATTGGATTAACAGTGGTGGGAAATGCGCAGGCGGTAGTAATTATTTCATCTCCATCCTGAAGCGCCCTTTCACCAAATATTTTGGACGTCAAAGAAGTAAGGGCAACAAGGTTTGCTGAAGATCCGGAGTTGACCAATGACACATAGCGTACTCCGAGAACCTTAGAAAAACGTGTTTCGAATTCCTTGGCAAACCTACCTTCTGTCCACCATCCATCACGGGCAGCAGCAATAGCATTATTTATTTCTTTCTTATCATATACTTTTCCTGATACGGGAATATAGGTTAAACCGGGTTTAAACATATGAGTCACAAGTTTATCAAGTTTATAAAGTTCATCAAGTTAGAGTCTATAGTGTTTTTATTAAACCAGAAATAATTTTTACTATCTCTATTGATAGATTAAACATAGTATCAAATTCACTCAGGTTCAGATACTTCAATTCTTTTCCAAGATAAAGCATCGATCGAACTTCTCCTGATGAGCCTTTTGCTATATACAAAAATTGTTTAAATTCCTTATTACCTTTTCTTTCATAACCCTCGGCAATATTATTCATTATTGAAACTGAAGCTCGTTGGATTTGATCTTTAAATCCATAATCACGATTGTTTCTAAATATTTTATAGATCAATAGAGTCAACTCCTTAGATTTTTGCCACGCAATGATATCTTCAAATCTTTCAAATTTCATACCTTTTTTCCTAATAAACTTGTTACTTGATAACTTGATAACTTGTTACTTGATAACTTGTCACTTGATGAACTTGAAACTAATTTAGCTTCTTCTCAATTATGTATGTAGGTCTTGATTTCGTTTCATCCATAATAACTTGAATATATTTACCGATAATGGAAATTGCTAAAAGATTAATACCTCCAAAGAAAACTATAGCAACAAGTATGGTGATTGCTCCTTTAATAGGATTGCCATAGATAAGAGAAAACCATATATAGCCAAAGATAAATAAAAAAGAAAGTAAAACAAGAATAAATCCAAAATATATAAGGATATCAAGAGGAAGATATGAGAATCCAAAAACACTTCTTTCTGCTAAGCGGAAATATGACATAAAAGACGTGGAACTTTTCCCATGAATCCTTGCCTTCCGTTCAAATGGGACATATGCAGTTTTGAAACCAACCCACGCCTGGATGCCTCTGGCGAACCTATTCTTTTCCGGTAGTTCTTTCATCGACTCCAGTATTTGTCTGGAGTAGAGACCAAATCCGCTGCAATTGGTCGGAATATTGATTTCAGAAATTCTGCTCATCATCCGGTAGAACATTTTTCTGAAAAAACGCATCCATATAGGATCAATAAGCTTGGTATATGCTCCTAAAACCGTATCGTACCCCTCCTGCCATTTCCTGATAAATATAGGAATCAGTTCGTCCGGCTCCTGGAGATCACAGGCAAAAAGGATCGCAGCATCCCCCTTGGCATGGTCAAACCCGGCCTGAATCGATGCTTCAGGACCGAAGTTTCTCGAAAGAAATAGTGCTTTTACCCGCGGGTCTTTTCGATGAATGCGCATAATTTCAATACGGGATCTGTCCGAACTTCCGTTATCAATAAACAGAAATTCAAATGAAAAATTTTTTACTTTTTCTGCTTCGCGAACTAACGCGTGGTGGACTGACGCTATATTTTCCTCTTCATTAAAGCAGGGAATAATGATAGCTATTCTTTTCATAGGTTTAAAATATATTTATTCTTAACAAGATTAGCATAGTGGCTGATCTCTGACCAACCATATCCGCCAACCATTAATAAACAAATAATCGGATGGAGAAACCATGCGGAATCTTTTTTATGGATATACCCCCATATACTTTCTATAATCATCGGCAACACACAAAGAGAAAAAACTATAAAACGGATAAGATTTACTATGTCCCTACCGGATTTTGGATCAAAAACCATATACTCTCTCTGTTTTTCCTGAGAATGGTAATACTGACCCTTATAGGTCGTTCTCCTTGTGATGTATTTCAAAAGATTGCTTCCTGAATAATGGATAATGGAATTTTTTACAGCTCCATAGACTCCATACCCGTGATCAAGGAGTTTTGCCATTGCGTCTGTATGCAGATATGCATCAGGATCCGGTAATACTTTA
>Ga0172379_10003853_pt1 | contig 23192 bp, 14 predicted proteins | sample GrowelOW334metaG_FD_119756 | JGI IMG/M metagenome (GOLD analysis project Ga0172379, IMG submission 119756) | Groundwater microbial communities from an aquifer near a municipal landfill in Southern Ontario, Canada - Groundwater well OW334 metaG | ecosystem: Environmental > Aquatic > Deep... | reverse complement strand
TATAATATCGGGCCGCGGGTTCGGGCTCGTGAGAGGATCTCTGGCATCGGACGGCAATCCGAAAATAATTTCCTGGTTGCCGTCTTTGTCGACATCGGCCACCGTCAAACAGGGCCACGATCCGAGGAGCGTATGTTGACTTGGGATTTGAGTGTGCCATACTAAATCGTACGTATTGTTGCCGGTAGCTTCGAAACGAAGGATCGTCGGAGAAGCAGTATCGGCTGCGGTCGTGGAGGGGTCGACAATCACTAAAAACTCTTTTTTCCCGTCATTGTCGAGATCATATGTACCATAGACCCTCCAAGGAGCGACACTGTCAGGCCAAATGCCCGGGTAATCGGACGGTTTGATCGTAGCTGCAATCGTAAAGTTCGCCGTGTCGATCAATCCTTGCGAGAACGCGGGGGAAGTTGTGAGAATAAAACCAATACTCAGCACAAAAGAGTAAAAGTACTTTTTCATGTAAGAACCTCCTGTAGATGAATTTGATAATATGAATTTGGTGTGGTGAAGTAAGATGCTGACCACAATAATAGAAATATCAATAACATAATCAAGATGTTTCACGAAAGAAATTTTTTGCGCAATGACGCCTCGTTTTCGACGAAATTTGTTGACATCGAATATATGTATCTCTATATTTATGAGGCAAAAATCAATTCTCCGCCGTTCCAAATATTCAATTCACATTTTTGATATAATGTCAGGAATACTTCATGAGATTTGATACCCTTCGGTCTACGATAGTGTTCATCATTTTCCTCGCCGGCACCCTTCATGCAGGAACTACCGGAAAAATCTCCGGTACAGTCATTGATGAAAAAACAAAAGAACCGGTTATTGGCGCCACCATTCTTGTCGACGGCACCACCATCGGCGCATCGTCCGATGTTGAAGGTAACTACGTCATCCCCAACGTATCTCCCGGGACGTATTCGTTAGCGGTTTCGAGCATTGGATTTCGGAAACAGCGGATCCAAAATGTTCAGGTGAATGTCGACTTCACGACACGGATTAACATTCAACTCTCATCTGAGGCGGTGGATCTTGACGCCGTTGTGGTGGTGGCAGAGCGGCCTCTCGTCCGAAAAGACCTCACATCGTCACAGACCTCCGTTGATGCGAATCAGATCAAAGCTCTTCCGGTGGAAAGCATCGGGCAAATCTTGTCGACACAGGCGGGAATCATTCAGGACGCATCCGGAAATCTTCATTTCCGCGGCGGAAGAACGAACGAAGTGACATACACCGTCAACGGGGCGACGCTCAACAATCCGTTCACCAATCAGAGCAGCATTTCAATTGCCACGAATGCCATTCAGGAATTGTCCGTGGTGCAGGGGACGTTTAATGCCGAGTACGGAAATGCGTTGAGCGGAGTTGTGGAAACGGGATTGAAAGAGGGGGGCGAGAAGTTCAAAGCGCAGTTTACAATCTACGGCGGCGATCGTGTGAGTTCACACGATAATATATTCTTGAATATTAAAAAAATCGATCCGTTGAGCACGTACGTTGTGGAGGGAACCATCGGAGGTCCGCTGCCGGGGGATTTTTCTTTTTTTACATCGGCACGATTCGATAAAGAGAAAGGCTGGCTGTACGGAGTTCGTGAACATACTCCGGAAGATCAACCAGATTTTCAAAATGATCGGCGATGGATTATCCCGATGTCCGGCGACAGAGCGCTGGTTCCGATGAATACCGATGATTCGTGGACAGGGACGAACCGATTGAGCTATAAAATTTCGGCATCGTCGAAAATTGGATATGATTTTATCTTCAATGAAGCGAGGTACCGGTCTTACTCCCATGCCTATAAATACAATCCGGACGGGAGATATAACAACTTCGAGAACGACGTTTTCCATGCGCTCGATTACAGCGATCTGTTCGACCAGAAAACTGCGCTGAAAATAAAATTCTCATACGCCAGAAACCGGTATGAACAATATCGGTTCAAGGATCTCGATTCGATCCACTACGCCCCCGATGAGAATTCATACACGCCGGTCGGATCTTCCTTCTACTTTGGCGGGTCCCAAAACGGACAGTACGAGCGTGTCGCTGAAACCTATGCCGTGAAAATTGATTTCTCTTCTATTATATCAACCCACCACGAGGTGAAATCGGGATTCGAAGCGCGGTTCCCTCAATTGAATCTCTTGAGCTTTGCCGTTCTCAGGGATACCGGAAATTATCCCGTTCCGACAATTCCATCGGTGTATGATTATAAATACAATTCCTATGCAAAATATCCGAAACAATATTCCGGCTTCATTCAGGACAAAATGGAGTTTGAAAGTATTGTTTTAAACGCAGGACTGCGATATGATTATTTCGCTTCCCGGGCACTCTATTTCGTCGACGTGTTCCATCCGGAAGGAACAAAGAAAACTGCGTCGCCGAAACAAATGATCAGCCCCCGTCTGGGTATATCGTACCCGATCACTGACCGCGGGATCATCCACTTCTCCTACGGACATTTTTTCCAGATGCCGCAGCTCTTAAGTTTGTATCAAAACACCGATTTTAAAACAAACCCTGTCGGCACGACGACCTACGGCAATCCCAATTTAAACCCGGAAAAAAATATCACATATGAGGTCGGGTTGCAGCAGCAGTTGACCGATGATCTCGCGTTTACTATTACCGGTTTTTATAAAGATGTCCGCGATTTGATCGCCACCCAGGTTATACGGATCAGCGGAGAAAAAACCTATAATATGAGCATCAACAAGGATTACGCGAACATCAAAGGGTTTACATTCTCACTGGTGAAACGAAGAACGGCATCCGGCATTTTCGGGATGAATGTCGATTATACGCTGCAATTTGCCGAGGGGAATGACATCAGCAGTTCCGACGCATTTTTCCTCGATCAGCAGTCCGGCAGGGCGAGTGAATTGGTTGTTGTACCGCTTGATTGGGATCAGGAGCAGACGCTGAATGCAACGTTTATTCTAGGTCATCCGAGTGATTGGAACGTGAGCGTTATTTCGAGACTTGGCACCGGATTGCCGTATACCCCGTATGTCGGTGATAACAAAGTTGTCCTTCGCGGTAATTCGGGAAGAAAGCCGTTGCAGTGGAAAGTTGATCTCTCAGCGGAAAAAGAATTTTCTCTGAGTGATTTTACGCTGGTCATTTTTGCGAGAGTGTATAATCTGTTTGACCGTCTTAATGAGAACAGCGTGTTCGACGATACAGGACGGGCAACGTACACGCTTGCCCCCAAACGCGGAGACGGTGCGGTGCTGGACCAGCATGTTTATGTCCCGGGAGTGCACGGCACAGAAGATTATTTTAACAATCCGACGCTCTATTCGGCGCCGCGTCAAATTTTAGCGGGAGTAACAATCAGTTTATAATTTTTCGATGAAGGAATTATTCATGCAAAAATTAGTATCCCTTTTAATTTTTATCATCGTTTGTGGAGAACCTCTTCATGGACAAACGTCGAATCCGTTCGTTGCAGACAGAGACCAAATTGATCGATTGGCCGATGGATTAAAATCGGCAAGTGAATCTCGTTCAACTCCGAATCAACGGATCTCAGCAGATAAACAGGAAATCAAAGGAGGGCTGGGGAAAACATCGAACATTTTTGAAGATGCGCGGTACTATTTAATGAATGGAAATCAGATTGTCGGGAATATTTATGACTACGGCGGAATCGCCCCTGGCGACAATTTGATCAGGAATGTGAACAATATGGTCTGGCGCGGGCTGGGAGATATTTATCAGTTTGCCCCGTATGTAGCGGCCGAAGTCACCAATGCCGAGGGCAATACGATTCACATTGTCTCAGATGCCGTCAATGACAGATATGCAAAAGATGTCAATCCGTATGACTCACGGTTCATTTACGGTTGGCGTCCATTGCCGGAATACGTTGACCAATCTTCCGGCGTGATGGCGTCAAATCCGGCATCGGATAATGCTCCTCGCGACGGGAAACCGGACAGCTGGCCGCTGTCGTGGTACAATTTTAACAAGGGCCAATATGTCTGGCCGGGGTACCTGCGTCAGGATGTGCCCAATGCAGATTTAGAAGTTCTGTGGGGCATGGATGATCGGTACAACAGCGAATTCTCCTACTATCCTGTCCCGTCCGATTCATCGATCAGAGGTCTTGGAGTGAAACTGGAATGCCGGGCACTGCAATGGAGCAATTCATTGGCGCAAAATTGCATCTTTTTCGTCTATACTGCTCAAAATTATTCCGAAAAAAATCTGGACAAAGTGTACTTTGGGATGTACGGCGACGTGGATGTCGGCGGCGCGAGCACACCAGAAAATCAGGATGATCTGGGATTTTTTATTTCTCCGTTCGATACGCTGACCAAAAACGGCACCCCCATAGCACTCTTCTCCAGAAGCCTTGTCTATCTTTGGGATAAAGACGGGTTTGGATACCTGAATATCCCGACCCATTACAACGGGTGCAAATTTTTGGAAAGCCCGGGAAATCCGAATGACGGTTTCGACAACGATGCGGACCGGATTCCCAACGCTGGGAATACGCTGTTTGCCGACGAAAGCCAGACAGACGGTGTGGATAACGACGGCGATTGGAATCCAGTGTACGACGACGTCGGCATTGACGGTGTCCCGAATACACAGGATGAAGGGGAAAACGATGCTATCCCGACCGCGGGAAAAAGGCTTCCGGATGGAACGCTCGATCCTCTGCAGCCGGGTGAACCTCATTTTGAATTGACCGATCTTGATGAATCGGATCAGATCGGATTGACCGCATTTAAAAGCTGGGCGTGGGGAAATGTGCAATTCAAAGAAGATGAAAGCGTGTGGTCGATCCTTGAAAATAATTTCAACGACACGATACCGAATTTAACCGATATCAACTTTATGTACGGTTCAGGGAAAATTTCGTTGAACAAAAAATCGACCGACGGCTCGATCAAACGATTTTCGATCGCGCTGTTGATGGGAACCGATCTTAACGATCTGCTGATCACCGCCCGAACGGTGCAGATCATTTATAACCAGAACTATCAATTCATCCGCCCTCCTGACAAACCGTTTGTGTCCGCTGTTGCGGACGACAAAAAGGTAACATTGTACTGGGATTCCAAATCGGAAGAAAGCGTCGATCCGATCATCGGGAAGGATTTCGAGGGATACGTTGTCTACCGCAGCACCAATCCGCAATTTGACGACATCAATGTCATCACCGACGGTTTCGGTTCGCCGCTTCTCTATAAACCGCTGACGAGGCCGGACGGATCATCAGTAAAGTTTGATGTCGCGAAACGACCCGAACCGTTCTTTGAGGATGATACGTCGCAAACGCACAATGATAAATGGGATCCGGGTGAGAAATTTATCGATGTCAATACCAATGGGAAATACGATTCTACCGATGTTGAAGATTTCTATAAAGGATATGCCGTTATTCCGTACGATCAGCGCGGTGTGGCATATTATCTCGGCGACAACACCGGGTTAAAACACTCGTTTGTCGATTCAAACAATGTGATCAACGGACAGACGTACTATTACGCCGTCGTGGCGTACGATCACGGCGACTTGACAACGTATCCTCCGACGGAGTGCACGAAGCGTATCAGCATCGATCCGGTCACATCGAAACTGACGTACGATGTGAACACGGTCGGCGTGATCCCCGGGCCGAGAGTCAACGGGTATATCCCGCCGTCGATCGTCGATAAAAAATTGAACCACATATCGGGGAATGGAACGGGGACAGCCGTTATGTCGATTCTCAATGAATTGGAGATCCTCGATAATGCTTCCTATGAGATATTTTTCAGGGATTCGCTGGAGCAGGAGCACGGGAAAACCGCTCAGCTGAACTATGCGATCCGGCGGGTGACACCGGTGACGCGTGAATTCTTTTTGTACGATACCAATTATGTAAAGATCGGTTCGACGTACTTGTTCAATGATGCCGCACTCTCGGTGTTTGAACCGGTCAGTGGAAAAATTTTCACGAAGGGAATCGATTATGTGATCGACACCTCCCGTGGCTTTATCCGGAAAATCGGAGGGAGTTCTATGACCGGACCGGGACCGTACAACATTACGTTCAGGAATTTGGTGCAGCCCCCCAGTACCTTCCTCTCCAATGAAGAGGGGAACACGGTGTTTGACGGATTGAAACTCACGCTCATCAACGATTCTACGAAAGTCGATTATCCGGGATCCCGATTCGTTCTCGACAATGGAAATTTCAAATATTCGTTCTCGACGGTACTCTGGAACGGATCGAACTCGAAATTTAAATACGCACCGCTTGATATCCAGCTTCAATTCACAAAACCGGATACCGGCGCTGACGGGAAATTTCTAAACCCCGGCGACACACTCTATGCACAGTCGCCGTTTGTGAAAAAGATCGTCGCGCCGTTCAACGTGGTCAATGTGACGAACGATACGGCCGATGTGAAGCTTAAGGTCGATGCGATCGTCGTCGAAAATATACCGGCAACCAAAAATAACAATCGATGGGATCCGGGAGAACCGATCGTCATCCTTTGTCCGGCGCCGTATCGATCTACTCTCACCAATACACTGTTCGAGGTAACGATAACGGCAGTCGATACGGTCACGAAAACATTTGACGGTGATGTGTACCAATTTTCGTCATTGAAACCGTTCTCAACGGATGACAGAATTACTTTTTCGACACAGTCGGCAAAGTACAGTCCTCAGCTGGCATCGACGTCGCTGGATAAGATCAAAGTGGTTCCGAATCCGTATGTCGCTGTCAACGAGATTGAACCGACCGACCGTTTGCCGGGCACGACACGCGGCGGGCGGAGGATCTATTTTGAACATTTGCCGAAGGACTGCACGATCAGAATTTATACCCTATCCGGAGAACTGGTGAAAGAACTATACCACTCGTCGGGGATCGATAACGGCAGAGAGTATTGGGATCTGTTGAACAGGGATAATCTCGGTGTCGCCTACGGTGTGTATATTGCTCATATCGATGCCAAGAGCGTCGGTGAGAAGATCATTAAATTTGCGCTTATTAAATAAAGAGTGTTCTATGAATCGAATTGTACACATACTCCTCTTCTTTGTGCTCTTTGCCGCACCGGATATCCTTTATGGACAGGCGGCGTCGATAACAAAAACGGGGACAACCGCGGCCTCATTTCTCAAAATCGGAGTCGGAGCACGCACCATCGGCATGGGGGGCGCCTACACGGCGGTGGCCAATGATCTTTCTGCGATATACTGGAACCCGGCCGGACTTGCCCTGTTGCGAACGAACGAAGCATCGTTCAATCATGTGAACTGGATCGCCGACGTTAAATTCGATGTTGCCGCCGCGGCGATGATCATTGACGGCGTCGGCACGCTCGGCGCAAGTTTTACGACGCTCAATGCCGGCGAGATGGAAGTGACGACCACCGGCGAGCCGGAGGGAACTGGCGAACGGTTCAATGCCGGTGCCACAATGCTGAACATCTCTTATGCGCGGTCGCTGACCGACATGTTCTCGATCGGATTCAACGTAAAATATCTCCGTGAATATATCTGGAACGATCAAGCACAGGGTGTTGCACTCGACATCGGTACGTTTTACACGGCCCCCGTTTTCAACGGCCTCCACATCGGGGCCAGCATGTCCAATTTTGGCGCAAAGATGCGGATGGAAGGACGTGATGAGTTATTGCTGGTGCATACCGGTGCCGACAATAAGAACATTGTGAATGCCCGGTATGAGCTGGACAGCTACGAACTCCCGTTGTTGTTCCGGGTCGGTCTTGCGACCGACTTGTTCAATGGAGAGAACAACAGACTGACCGTCGCCATGGATGCGATCCATCCCAATGACAATACTGAATATGTCAATTCGGGTATTGAATATTCATGGGCAAACATCGTTTCGCTGCGCGGCGGCTGGAAGTCTGCGTTTGAACGGGGGGGAGAACAGGGACTGACACTCGGTGCGGGGATAGCATATGAACTTTCGAGCCCGGTCGAATTCATGATCGATTATGCATACCAGGATTTCGGACGGTTGAAAGAGATTCATTATTTTTCGTTCGGCTTAAAATTTTAATCAATATGCATTGGTTTCTTGACATGGGGAATCACATTACCTATATTCAACAATAGCAAAAATCCCTTCACTCTATATTTTAACGGATTACATCTATGATGAAACGATCCTTTGCTTCTCTTCTCGTCGTACTGTTTTTTCTTGTCCACATGAATCTTGTGGCGGGAACGACCGGTAAGATTGCCGGAAAAGTGTTAGACACTAAAACAAAAGAAGGCATTCCGTCGGCAGTTGTGACGATTGTCGGAACTAGTCTCGGCGCAGCGACAGATTTCGACGGTAATTACGTTATCCTCAATGTTCCTCCCGGAACCTATTCCATCTCGGTCAGTTATGTCGGGTATCAGCCCACGCGGGTAAACAATGTCGGTGTTAACGTTGACTATACGACAACACTCAATATTTCTCTGAATGAATCAGCCGTTCAATTGAATGAATTCGTGGTCGAAGGAGAACGAAATCCTCTGATTCGTCAGGACCAGACCAATCCTGTTGTGGCAGTATCTTCTGAAAATATTCAAACATTACCCGTTACCTCCGTTACAGAAATTGTCGGATTGCAGGCAGGCGTTGTTGTTTCGGATGATGGTGAGCTCCATGTTCGCGGCGGACGTTCCAATGAAATTTCGTTTACCTTGAACGGAATATCGTTGAATGATCCGTATGACAACACGAGTTCGATCGGCATTGCAACGAATGCCGTGCAGGAGGTATCGGTCTCAACGGGAACATTTAGCGCTGAGTATGGGAATGCCCTGAGCGGTGTCGTGAACTACGTGACGAAGGAGGGAGGGGGAAAATATTCCGGAAGTCTGCGCGGTTTTACCGGAGACTATGCATCGACTCGAAAAGATATTTTCCCTCATATTGATGATATTAATGTGTTTAATAACTCCCGTCTTGAAGGAACAGTTGGCGGACCGTTATTGACAGACGCCCTTTCTTTCTATGTCTCTGGCGTTTATGAACAGGGGAAAGGATATTTATACGGTCAACGTCTTTATAATCCGACTGATTTTTACGTAACGCGAGACGAACTGAACAACGAAGAACTCACCTACGATTCCCTCGGAAATCCGATTAAAGATTCAGGAGGAAATTTTGTTACGTTTAAAGACCCCCGCGGAGATCCAAGTGCCCCATTCCGGTTTACGCAAAATTCTCCGTACTATTTTAATCCGTTGAATAAAGATCAATTTACGTTGTTCGGGAATCCTTCGGGAGACAGTTCCATCGTTCCGCTGAATACAAGCGAATCGTACAACATTCAGGGAAATATCGCATTCCGTCTTTCGTCAACTATGAAATTGAAATATGAAATTATTGTCGATAAAGGAACGAGTCAATCCTCGTCCACCTATAACACCTATCGGTATAATCCCGACGGCAGACCGACGAATTACTCGGACGGCATAGTTCATTCCATTGATTGGACTCATACGATTGACAATAAGACATTTTATACTTTAAAGGCGGCCTATAATTTTTCAAAGGGGAGAACGTATACGTATGAAACGGTAAATGATCCCCGGTATTTACCGGCATTCTATCAAACAACACTTCCGAATACGGGATTCTATACCGGTGGAGTTTCGCTTGAACGAACAATCCGTTCGACAGGGACAATATCGGGAAAAGCAGATTTCATTTCACAAATGTTCGATGTTCACGAAGTAAAGATCGGAGCTGAAATCCGCAAACACAGACTGTATTATGAAAACTTCGACGTTGAGTTTTATAATGTGAACAATCCGTCAAAAGTCATCTCCAGTTTCCATGATGTTTACAACGATAGTCTCACATATGCCGCCCGTGTTCCGACTGTTGCCAATGGATACACAGGTTACACCCGCGAGCCGTTGCAATTTTCTGCATACGTCCAGGACAAAATGGAATTAGCGTCATCCCTGATCCTCAATGCCGGCCTTCGGTATGAGTATTTTGATCCAAACGCAAAATATAATCCGGCATTGAGCAATGCCGTATCGGCAAAAGACACCATTTTTTTGACGAAAGATTTAACGAATGCAACGGTTAAAACGGCGATAAGTCCGAGAATCAGTATTGCCTATCCGATCACCGATCAAGGGGTCATTCGATTTTCGTAAGGACATTTTTACCAATTAGGAAACCTGTCCCTTCTCTATCGAAATCCTAATTTTCGATCCCCTGATGGTTCCCGCCCTATCTTTGGAAATGCCGATGTCAAACCACAACGTAGTGTTCAGTATGAAATCGGGTTACAGCAGGGATTGACGCCCGATCTTCGATTGGAAGTGGTCGGATTTTATAAAGATGTTCGGGATTATATTTTTACCCAGATAGTCGTTACGGCAAAGGGAGATGCTCAGTATGAGGTGTTGACAAATCTTGATTATGCAAATTCACGCGGATTGACAATTTCACTGTACCAACGGCGGGCGCCCGGCAGTTTATTCAGTGCCGCATTAGATTATACTTTTGCCGTTGCCGAAGGGAACAGAACGGAACCGCGAGAAGATTTCTTCTTCAGTGAAAAATCGGGCAAGACAGCAGAAACATTCCTTGTCCCTTTAAGTTTTGACAGAACACATACACTCAATCTTACGCTGTCGTTATCGGATCCGGATAATTTTTCCATCAGTAATATTTGGAGGCTTCGTTCCGGATCACCGTATACTCCTTCAATTCCGGCAAGTCTTACCACACAGCTGTCTCAGTTTGTTCAAAATAGTGCCACCAAACCGTTCCAGTGGTCCAGCGATCTGAAAATTGAAAAATTCTTTTCAGTCGGCGAACTTCGGTATTCGTTGTTTTTGTTGATTGATAATCTGTTTGACACACAAAATGAAATCGATGTATGGTCGAACAGCGGACGCGCATTGTATAATGCAGACCAGGTTGCCAATCCGCATCAATTTGATGAGATCAGGAAAAGGATTAATCGAGGAGATGCCGGATTGATCCCGATTTCGGCGATCGATAATTACTTTGCAGACCCGACAAATGTCAGTAGTCCCAGGTTGGTTCGATTTGGGATTTCCGTGATTTTATAATTACTTGAAGAGAGTCTATCAATGAAAAAATATTTTATCCTGCTGTTGTTTTGCGCCGTTCCGGTTTTTTCCCAATTGAAAAAGATCGATTTTCGCACCACTGATCCGAAAGGATTAAGTGCGAGTGAAATGATCGAATACAATAGATCGCGCACCGATTTTTTTCAATCGTTCAAAAAGACATCCGGACTTCGTTCAGAAATTAAAAGTGTCGTCATTCAGGGAAATAAAATAAAGACGATTATCTATAACACCGGATCAATTAGCCGGCCAGGAATTTCAGCGAACGTTTTGGATTTGGTCTGGGACGGTTTGGGGTATGGCTATGAATTCGGACCGTTGGTTGGAGCAAAAGTTTTAAAAGCCGGTTCATTAGTCGACTCAATAAAAATTGTCAGCGAAGGTTTTGATTCTCCGACTGACGGTGAATACGGGCCTGATGGTTCGAAGTGGGGATGGCTCCCCAAACCAGGGTATTCCGCCCCCGGTCAATCGGATGTTGCGAGCTGGGGTGCTCGTTCAAAAGTGAATAACGATCTGAAAAATCGTCCCCCGTCATGGCCGGAATCATGGTACAACAGCGGATTGAATCAATATGTTTATCCTTCCTTTCTTGGCGGAAATTCGACTGTACCCGATGAAGAAGTGTACTATGTCGTGGATGATTACACGAAAAAGGAATTTGAATATTATCCATTCCCAAATGATTCTTCAAAACGCGGTCTTGGAATCAATCTCGAAGTGCGAACATTTCAATTCGCAAATCCTCTTGCCGAAGATATTATCTTTCTGGTCTACACGGCAGAAAATTCAAGTCCGACAAATTTGCCGCAAGTCTATTTTGGAATGTTCGGCGATCCGCATATTGGGGGAGCAAACAATTTTGCCGATGATGCAGCAAAATTTATACCGGCTCGTGAAGGTGAGATTTTCGACAAAGATGGAAAGGACTTGACCTATAACGACAATGGAGTTCTGTATTCACAGAGATCAAGAAATCTTGTCTATGCATGGGATCCGGATGGGAAGAGCGATATTTCAAATAAGCCCCCTGGATTTTTTGGATATAAATTTTTAGAAAGTCCAAACAATAGTACCGACGGAGTCGATAATGATGATGATGGTCTCGTTGATGAAAGCCCGTTCAATGATAAAGGGACCTATATCGACGGTGTTGGAACGCCGTTATTTACCGGTATTGGCGATACGGTAAAATATATTGCAACGTATGGCCAGCCGAAGGCGCGGTGGAGCGGTGATGAGAATGGGAATTGGGACCCGGCGAAGGATGACGTCGGAGTCGATGGAATTTTGAATCCGAATGCGCCTGATTTTGGTGAAGGGAATGGGGTCCCCGATCAACTCATCGATCCAGACGGAACATGGCGCGGTTCTGAACCGAATTTTGGATTCAGAGATGTGAATGAATCGGATCAGATGGGATTGAAGAGTTTTTGGGCACTCCCTTTTGGAAATCCGAACAGGCCAAAAAATGATATCTTGATGTATGATAAAATATCGTCCGAAATGGATACGGCAGGTATTGCGTTGTTGTATCCTGTACAGGGCGATAATATTTTCCTGTATGGTTCTGGACCATTCCACCTTCATACGGGTGATCGGCAACGTTTTTCTATCGCGTTGCTGATGGGCTCGAATTTGAATGATTTAATACTGAATTCCGAAGTTGCGCAACGTGTCTTGGAAGCAAATTATCGTTTTGCGCAACCTCCGCCGAAGCCGAGGGTCGTTGCAGTGCCGGGTGACGGACGAGTAACATTATACTGGGATACCGCATCGGAAGAAGGTGTTGACCCGTTAACAAATGAAAATGACTTCGAAGGATATAAAATTTATCGTAGTCAAGATTATACATTTAAAGATGTCTACGATGTTACGGACGGGAATGGAATTCCATTCATTGGAAAAGCGCTCTATGATGACAAAGCTCAAAAAGAAGCGCAGTGGCATTTACCGTGGACGGCTGCACAGCAGCAATTGTACGCATTCGGATATCATCCCGCTGAGTACCAGGGAAGAGCTGTTAAATATTATATGGGTCAACCGGGGGACGTAAGCGGTATTGTCCATCAATATGTCGATTCCACGGTAACCAATGGTAAGACATATTACTATGCAGTGGTTGCATTCGATCATGGAGTGTATAACGACAGTCTGAAACTGCCGCCGACCGAGACACAGGCAATCATTCAACGAGACGCGGTAACTCAAGAATTTAGATTTGATGTGAATACCGTTGCTGTCGTCCCCGGGAAGTATGCCTCGGGGGTTGTCAACCCCACATCCGATATTGTTGCTTCAACAAATATCCAGCACTCGGATGGAGTCGGAACGGGAAAAATTTCATTACAGGTTATGAATCCGACGCTGCTTGAAAATAATGTCTATACCTTGCGATTTACGAAAACTAAAGTTGGAGCGGACAGTGCCTATGTATTCTCTATCTATCGCGACACTCCTGTGGTTGAACACTTTGTCGGCAGGGATACATTGTTTGTCAGTCTCAAGAATATCAATATCGTGCTCAATTCTGTGAAAGTATTTTCCGGCACTGATACTCTTGGGACACCCCTGAACAATGCTTCGCTGGTGATCGATACAGCCGGAGGATTGATAAAGGCAACATCTATCGGTGTTCTGAAAAACAATCAAGCCTATACAATTTCATATTCGTATTTTCCCATTATCGGCAGTACAAACATGAAAAATCAGGATGCGAATGTTGTCTTCGATGGAATTCGTCCCTTTGTCTCAGACGATATTCTCGCTGTTGATAATGTGCGAAGTTTTTTTTCACCTTCTATTTCTTCGAATATCTCCACGACGGTCACAAATCCTTCGCTTGGCGTAACGAAACTTGCTCCGCTTGATATTAAGATTGTGTTTTCCTCCTCAACGGCGGACACAACTATCAACGGAGATTATATCGCTCCGGCAGATAGTTTTGGTATCAGCAACCCTGCTGTTAGGACTGTCAGAACTCCTTTCAAAATTTTAAATGGAACAGAATCATCACCGATTCTTGCGTTGATAAAAGATACCCCGGCACCGGGAAGCAAAAATGGAAGATGGGATATAGGCGAAGAAATCACCATCATTACACCTCCTCCGTATCAAACGGCTGCTTCGAATACGATGATGGGAATTCTAATCAAGAGAATCGACAATACACAAAAGGATTTTATCCCTGCAAATACAACATTTACTGCAAGGATGAAAAAACCATTTACCGAAAAAGACGTCTTTACTTTTGCTACAAAAAGTCTTTCGTATAATGCACAATTTGCGGTAAATAATCTAGATAATGTCATTGTTGTTCCGAACCCGTATGTGGTGTCAAGTCAGTTTGAATTGCCGTCCTATCGTTCTGATTTGAGGGGAGAGCGGGTACTTCAATTCCGCAACCTGCCGCGGGAATGCACAATCCGAATTTATACATTGACCGGGGAATTGGTTCAAACATTGTACAAAAATGATCTCAAAGAGTATTGTGAGTGGGATCTTAAATCATCGGAGAGTGCTCGTATCGCATACGGAATTTATATTTACCATGTAACTACACCCGACGGTGGCAACAAAATTGGGCGGATAGGAATAATTAAGTAATCTAAAATGGAGCAAGAGAATGATCTCTTTACATCGACCTATGACAATTATTATCTGTGCATTCCTGTTGGTTCAATCGGGTGAAGCACAATTATTCAGAAGTACCACCAAAGTTGGAACGACGGCTGCCCAATTCCTGAAAATTCCGGCGGGAGCCAGAGCCATTGCTATGGGAGGAAGTTTTGCTGCAATGGAAGGGGATATTTATTCAATCTACTGGAATCCCGGTGCGCTTTCACAATTACGAACGCCGGGTGAAGCAACATTCAATCATGCCCAATGGCTTGCGGACGTGAATTACGATTTTGCTGCTGCGGCGCTCACCATTGGTGAGATGGGAACGTTGGGAATTTCACTGACGTCAATGAGAGTTCCTCAGGATGTTGTTCGAACAGAATCAAATCCGGATGGTGACGGACGGATATGGGATGCAGGGTCGCTTTCAATGGGGGTTTCATTCGCTCGGAATTTAACTGATCAATTCTCGATTGGATTTACGGCAAAATATATCAGAGAAACAATTTGGGACATGTCATCGCAGGGTTTTGCCTTCGACATCGGAACAATCTATACGACAAAATTTAACGGATTGAAAATCGGAGCAAGTATTTCCAACTTCGGGAATAAACTGCAATTGGACGGCACCGACATTTCATTCAATACAAATCCCGGCGGACAATCCGGACAGGAAGCGCAAAATATTCCGTCAAATTATAAAACCGAATCTTTTGATATTCCGTTAACATTCCGTATCGGTCTTTCGATGGATGTGCTGAACACCGATCTCTTTCGCACGACGGTTGCTGTCGATGCAACTCACCCGAATGATAATGTCGAGTATGTGAACTCGGGAATTGAAGTCGGTTATAATGAAATGATTTTCGGCCGGGTTGGATATAAAGCGTTGTTTTTGGATAATTCGGAACAAGGTTTGACATGGGGATTCGGAGTGAATTTTGCGCTCACCAACACAACAGGGGTGAAGGTTGATTACGCATTTGCTGATTATGGACGACTTACAAATGTTCAATATGTTTCTGTCGGGATCACTTACTGACCCGACGGTTTCCAGAATAAAAAATGCTCATCCTAAAGCATCGGATAAGCTGTCTGATCAAGATGGAGGATACCGTGTTGTTATTCGGGTATAAATCTTCCGAGTGTAAATTTTCAGTTCGACTGCATATTTACATTGCGTCTATCCGCAAAAGTGATTATTAAAAAGATACAAAACCGGTGTTTCTCTCATCTCTAATACTCGAATCGACATATACCACCGACCACATTTTGCAAATGGTCTGAGTGCGGCTGAAACCGATAAAATGAAATAAAAAACCCCGGATATACCGGGGTTTTTTATTTCGTTTCAAATCCTGTTCTATTTCAACAGCATCATTTTCATCGATTTTTCAACATTCCCAGCAACCATCTTGTATATATACGCCCCTGAGGCAACCTGACGTCCGGCGTTGTCACGTGCATTCCACATTACGGAGTGGGTTCCTTTTGCATATTCTTCGTTGTTGATCAATGTCCTGACCTCTTTCCCCAACATATCGTAAATCTTAACGGTAACCTTTTTATTCAACGGCAGAACGAAATTGATATTCGTTGTCGGATTGAATGGATTCGGATAATTTTGTTTTAACTGGTAATCCTCCGGCGTAATCACCGTTATTTCTTTATTGTCGACAGATCCGGCGATATCAGCTTCAAGTAATCTGAATGCCCATTTTTTAGGATTCGTCACTTTCTTTGTTGAATCGGTATAAAATTTATTACTGTCGGCATTAAAACTAGACCACGTATATGTTGCGCTATCAGTCAACGCTTGGTAGGGAAGGACAACTTCGAGTTTTCCATCTCCATCAATATCAACCGGAGGAGGCATCTTCGATACGAAACCTTCACCGCGAGTTGTTGTGGTGTCTTTGGTGCCAAGTGAATCACGATATGTCACACTTGCAATAATGTCCGATTCGCCCGCATAAATGACTTTTCTTGTATAACTTGCCGGATCATCGATTGGGCCGCTATTGTATTCAATTGCAACAACATTGCTTGGATACGACGATGCTACAAGGATTTCCGGTTTTCCGTTGCGGTCAATGTCACCGGAGGTAATATTGAACGCTGAAATCGGTGTCCCAGAAACATTTTGCGCCGTTGTCATGGCAACACGTTTTGCATGATTCGAATCGGCGATTTGAACGTTATCTCCTGATTTGTAGTTTACAACATATAATGCTCCCGGTTCCAGTCCACCATCATCATACCAAGCAAAATATGCTTCCTGATTGCCGTCATTGTCCAGATCAGCAGTTGTACCGCCGAATAATGCAACGTGATCATACAATGGTGTCATAGCATGCCATTGGTTCCCGTCCGTAGTAGTACCGTCAGCAGCGGTATCGGGAATAACATAGGTGTCAGGTCCGGTCACCTTCATGATAAAATAATCTGCATAATTCCAGTTGTGGCACACCAACTCGTATTTTCCGTCTCCATCAAGATCGGCAGGGTGAATTGCGTATGGTGAGCCGCCTCCAAATTTAACACTGGCTAATCTGTTTGTGCTCCCTTCAATCTGGAAACTTGCAAAACCCTGATTTTCAAAATCCCATTGGCCGACGGCAGAGATGACGAGGAAATCATCATTTCCGGAACCACCTAGATTTTTTGGAATAATCAGTTCTTGTTGTCCGTCACCGTCAACATCCATCACTTCAAATTGTTCTACGGAAGTTTGAAGTCCTCCTTCGTTCGGAGTGCCGGCTAATGCACCGTAACTTGCGCCATAGGGAACGGTAACCGGAACAACAGCAGAGGGGATATTTCCAAAGTTATGACTTCCGACCACTCCGTCCCATTCAAATACCAAGAATCCGCCGCCGAGTCTCCCGAAAATAACTTCACCTTTTCCATCGCCGTCAAGGTCGCCGGTCCGAATGGTTCGGGGTGTCGAACCTTGGCCTGCTCCATAGGGAACTCCGGGAATAGTATCTAATCGTCCTGACGACCAAATCCACTCTAGGGTGTCATTTCCGACTGCCTGGAAGGCGTGAACCCGTCCGCTTTTGGTATAATCCGTTACAAATATTTCGGGTTTGCCGTCTTGATCAAGATCCGGTCCGACCCACGCACCGCGAATACCAATATCTCCGAAATATGCACTATCCGGACTTGTCGTGGTCAGTTTTGGAATAAACTTTCCTCCAATGTGAGTCTGGGCAACGGATAATCCGGAAATAAAAATAGTTACAAAAATAAGCGTAGCTATTCTTTTCATTGTAGCTCCTTTATGTTGATTAATGAGGTGAATTAAATGAGTGAGAATGCTTCCTTCTAAAGTAATCATAATGATAAAATGAGTCAAGCCTTTGGGTAAAAATTTATACAATCCTGTTTGAATTCATTTCCATATTTATTATTTTCTCCTATCAAAAAAATTTTTCTGTGAAAAAAAACCTATTTCTGCAAAACATATCGTCAGTTCTGATAATTAAATTTGGCGGAATCGGAGATGTGTTACTCTCAACTCCTGTCGTTGAAAATCTCAACAGTTTTTCCCCCCATTTGTTCATCGATCTTCTTACGGAGCGATCTGCTGCTGATGTGGTCGTTGGAAATCGGTCAATACGAAATGTTCTTTCATTTCGAAAAAAAACTGATTCAGCGTATTCTCTTATTCAAACAGTACGCAGACAAAAATACGACGCGGTAATTGATTTGTATTCGAATCCTCGGACGGCGCTCGTGACAAAACTCAGCGGGGCTAAGTTCAGGATAGGATTCCCGTTCAGAGGAAGAGGATATGCGTACAATTACCACATTCCGCCGCGCGGCGGCGAAGTCCATAATGTCGATTTCAATTTGGATGCCTTGCGCCTCTTCGGTATACCGATCCGTACGGCGGATCCATTTTTTCCGGTCAGCGATGCGGATAAATCATTTGCCGATGAATGGTTCAGACAGCAAAAGTTCGGAGGCGAAACGATTATCGGCATGAATCCGAGCGGAGGGTGGTACACCAAACGGTGGGGAAAGCAGTCGTTTGCCTCACTTGCCGATGCGATCCACGATTGGAAACGGTGGAAAGTGATAATTTTTTGGGGCCCCGGCGAGTATGACGATGCTGTCGAAATACTGAAAATAATGAAGGCTCCGGGCATCCTTGCCCCGAAGAGCACTCTGCCGCAAATGGCGGCGTTGATCGGAAAAACTTCGTATTTTATCAGTAACGATGCCGGTCCGATGCATATTGCCGCGGCCGTCGGCATACCGACACTCGGAATTTACGGTCCCACCAGTCCTCATTTACAGGGGCCGTACGGTAAAAAAAATCTTTGGGTCCGAAATGAAGAAATCGATTGTCTTGAATGCAATCTCACCCAATGTCCGATCGGCAACATTTGCATGACCGATCTAAACGTTGAATCAGTATTTGTCTCTTTTAAAAAATTAGTGACAATGAATCAGTAATCTATGCCGAAAAAAACCTTGAAGAAACGTGCACCCGCTCCGAAACAAAAGATCGCCATCCCTGCGTGTAAGAGATTTTCGGGATACAAACCATGTTTTCCGGGAACGACATGTTACAAGGAATGCGTCGATCACGATCCGATCGGGAAACGGATATTGATCGTCAATCTCGATGCAATGGGGGCGGTGATCCAAACGACGTCGATGCTTCCGGCGATCAAACGGAAATATCCCGAGAGCCATATTTCATGGATCACCTTGAAGAACGCCTATCGATTGCTCGATAACAATCCGTATATCGATGATGTGTACGTTTGGGAACCCGAGAGCTGGATGATTCTGCAGCAGGTAGCGTTCGACGTTGTGTACAGCATCGATAAAACGAAACGGTCCTGTGCGTTTGTGGCAACACTGGATTCGAAAGAAACAGTGGGATTCGGATTGAATAAGCGGGGGCAGATTATTCCCTTGAATAGAGAAGCCGAATATTTTTATCTGCTCGGGCTGGATGACGATCTGAAGTTTAAGAAGAATACGAAAGCCGGCACACTGATCGTGCAGGAAGCGATGAAGTTGAAATTCAAACGCGACGAGTATGTGTTGAACCTGTCGGAGGAAGAGAAAGCATACTGCGAGCAGTACCGGCAGGAGAACGGATTGATGAACGGCGACTTAGTTGTCGGTTTCAACACCGGCTGTTCGTATTTATTTCCGAACAAGAAAATGACGGTCGATCAGCATGTCGACTTGATCGATGAATTGTCACGGACGCACGGGATCCGGCTGGTGCTTGTCGGCGGCCCGGAAGACACCGATCGGAATGCGGAAATTGTCCGCCGTGTCGGGAACAAGGTTTTGAATACGCCCACCACCGAAGGAGTGCGGCGTGGGATCTGTTACGAGAACATCTGCGACGTGATCATCACCGGCGATTCATTCGGGATGCACGTCGCCATCGGGCTGAAGAAACATGTTATTGCGTGGTTTGGTTTGAGCTGCTGGCATGAGATCGATCTCTATGAAAGGGGAATCAAATTAATACCCGAAGGATTGCATTGTGCGCCGTGCTGGAAACGTACCTGCCCGTACAATCTGGAATGCATTTCGATGATCGACAGAGAGAGAATTATCGGGGAAGTGAAGAGGCTGGCGGCCATTCGTACCGATGTGTTCATCAAAGCGATCCGGTAACGACGGACCGCTTTGATGAATTATCGATTATTGTTTTACCCCTTTTTCCGCAAGGTAGTCGCTGAATTTTTTCTTTTGGTACTGGTCTTCAGCGATAAAACTCAAAACGTGGATGAACATATCGGGTTCGGCATATCCCGGCAGGACTGTGATCGGTTGACCGTCGCTTCGTAAAAATAACGTTGCAGGGTATCCATTCACCCCCATTCCCTGTGAAAATTCGGCAGCAGGGTATTTCTTTCCTTCATACGTCACCGGCCCGTCTTTTTCCGGATTCAATCGGACGAGGACGAAATTCTTTTTGAGATACGTTTGGATCTTCTTATCTGAGTAGGTAGTCTTATCCATTTTTTTACACCACGTGCACCAGTCGGTGTAGACATCCACTAATACTTTTTTCCCGCTCTTTTTCGCTTCAACAACACCCTTGTCAAAATTATTCCAGGTCATTTGTTGAGCGTGAGTTGATGGTGCCGCAATGAATGAAAATGCCACAACGGCGAGAAGTGCAATGATCGATTTTTTCATGAAATTCCTTTGTTATTCTCAATAAATCTAACAGCCCGTGAACGATATTCGTTCCTTTTTACCTGGAACGGTGAACTATGCTTTCTATATGATGCACGATAGGGTCGATTGGGATCTCTTCGAGAGGACAAATTTTCGGATTGCCCGGGCAGCGCCCCTGACAATATCCTTCCGGCGGGAGAAAAACGTATGATTTATTCCCGAGCGGTCCCCATAATGTCGGGGAACAGGCAGTGAGCGGGCAAAATATTGAAATTGTGGGAATTTTAAGAGCAGAAGCAATATGAAGCGGTCCTGTGCTGGATGTTACCAAAACGTTCAATTCATTGACCATTGCGATCAATTCTCGAAGACTGTCCGAATCAAAAAGGAATGCATTGTTGAATTCGGTGAAATGTTCTCTTAATCCGGAATTCTTTGGACCCACATTCAGGAATATTTGAGATGAGGGGGAAAGCGATCGGATCAACGATTTGTACTGCTCAATGTCCCAATTGGCGGAAGATTTGTTCGATCCCGGATTGATGCCGATGACAGGTTTCGAAATATCGAATCCATGGCCGGCAAGAGCAGACCGTGCGCTGGAAATTTCCCCTTCTGTTAAAAAAAGTTCCGGCGAGAGGGCGGAGCTTTTCACACCGATTTTTCTGCCGAGATCCATCACGTAGTCCGCCTCATGGCGGAGCGGAATATACTTATGCCGGCTGACGGATTTCATGCCGGTAAGGACTTGATATAATTTCGTACCGACACCGATTCTTTTCGGAATTCCCGCGCAGAACATCATCCAGGCATGCCGTTCTCTGGGGAGCGGCATGAGCCCGGTCGTGAAATGGAATGAACGGAGAATACGTACCTGCTTCCAGAATCCCCTGTTGCCGGAGTCGGCCCCTTGAGGATCATCGGTTAAAAGAACATCAATGTTCGGATTCTGCTCAAGCAGCGGTCTCGTCGCCGGGCTGACAAGTACGCCGACGAATGACTCCGGATATTTTTTTTTAATTTCTCTGATCAGGGGAGTTGTAAGGACGACATCCCCGACCCTGTCCGGGCGAATAATAAGGATGCGGTGCTGTTTCATTGCAATGCGGATTTATACACTTCCAATGTCTTTTCGGCGACGCGCTTCCAGAGATATTCTTCCCTGATCTTCTTCTGTAGAGCATTGCTCTTTTTCCTGTTCAGCATCGTCTCTATGCCGTTCCGGATCGACTCGATCGAATAGGGATCGACATATTCGGCATGATCCCCGAAATATTCCTTTGTTCCCCCAACAGGAGTGATGACGATATTTGCACCGGCAAGCCCCGCTTCAAGCGCAGCGATCCCGGGCGTTTCGAACAGGGAAGGAAGTGCAAAGACATCGGCGGCGGCATATGCCGATGAGAGCATCTCCGAATCATTGTCCAATCCTTCAATCAGCAGGATATTCTTCGATCGTTTGATCTCATCGACGCACTCGCGGGCAGCGGGAGAATCGACCACCTGTCCGATCAGCACTGCCGGCGCATCGATGTGCTGCAGCGCCTTGATCAGGCGAAGGGCATTTTTACGGTCGGGTCCGATATGGCCGACGGACAACACGAAATGATCCAGTCCGTATTTTTTCTTAAAGAGCGATGGGTCGCCGAATTCAAACCGCTGATCGACCCCATTGGGGACAGTATGAATTTTTTCGCGGGGAATCGACATTCCGCGTTCCAGCAATTTCCCTTCATCACCGGTGTTCGGAAGAACCGATCGCGACCATTCACAAATTTGCCGCGTATATTCGTAGTTTGTCCAAATTCCCGACCGCATGTTCTTGAGGAACCTGTTCACCTGCAGTGTCGATCGGATGAAACCGGGAGAGTGCCGTGTAAAAAATATCGACGACGTCACGAAAGGGATGCGGTATTGCTGGAAGACACCGGCAAGATGAAATGTTCCTAAATTCGCGGAGAATAAATGGACGAGATCCGCCGCTGTGCGGTCAAACGGTTCCCACGGCTGAAACAATGAAACGGACACTCCCAATTTTTCGAGTTCTGCTTTCGTCTTCAGCATCTGAACGCGGGGTCCGCCGTGAATGATCGAGATCGATTGATAACAGGCAAATGTGATTTTCATTCGGTTATTTTTATCCACCAGTCAAAAAGATTTTGCGCGATATGCCGCGCATCGAACGAACGGATCTTCTCTAAATAGTCGTAGCGAACTGCTGAGTACGGCCTCTTCGTCAATGGTGCCGATGAGAGGTCAATTCGTTCCTGGAACGGGAAAAT
>Ga0172379_10003852_pt1 | contig 23200 bp, 23 predicted proteins | sample GrowelOW334metaG_FD_119756 | JGI IMG/M metagenome (GOLD analysis project Ga0172379, IMG submission 119756) | Groundwater microbial communities from an aquifer near a municipal landfill in Southern Ontario, Canada - Groundwater well OW334 metaG | ecosystem: Environmental > Aquatic > Deep... | reverse complement strand
TTATTGACTTTCCTTGATTCTCCTCTTGGATTTAGATAAAAATAAGTCCCCTCGGCGTTGTCTGCGTCGGTCACAAAGCATGCTACTGGTTTTAGTTCTTTGGACAATCCATGAGCTCCCTTCGAAGTGTTAAGTTTTCTTTGAAATTCCTTCAGTAATATAAGCGCCTCTTTTTCTGTCGGATATCTAACGAGAGGTCTCTCTAAGAGATTTTGCGCCGCGATTAATCCCTTTTCATAATCAAAATCTGTTCCCTCTAAGACATAATAGACTATCTCTCCTTCTTCCGTTTTTTTAAACAATCTTTCTTTTTGATCTTCGGGGCTTGGGCGTCTTTTCTGTTCTCTCGCATGTTCATTTCCTGTAACTACAGCTTCTGCTTCTATAGGTAGTTCAGCGCTGGGCGCCTGATCACTTTCCGTGGGCTCATCTACCTTAAACCAACGGCGAAAAAGAATATGCAGATCGGCATTTCTTCCGTCTCCTGTTTGCTGTAATTCTTTTACGCGCGACAGAAAGTCTTCTTTGGGAGACTTGAGAATAAAGTTCTGGATTTCTGGACTTAAGAGTTTCCAAGTAACTTCTATTTTTTCTACCGGCACACCCTTTATAGTCGGCCCTTCTTCTTTTGCTTTTGGGTTAAATTTTTCTCGTATTGTGGATGGTCTTTCTAAGGTCATAGCTTTCTGCTGTTTTAAGTAATAATTACACTAAAGGATCTATTAAAGAGTGCTCAGGTGAGTTTGGGTCATTGTAAAGCGAATGAAGAATTCTCAAAGCTCTAAAATTATCGGCAGTTATTGAATCCATTCGGTGAGATTTTACTTTTTCTCGTATAATTCTATTAAAATCTTCTTCAGTGGAATGAAGAATGAGATTTCTTTCTGTTTCATTTAAATGTTCCCAAATTTTCCCTAACTCTTCCATGGAACCTGCAAATCCACTCTTTATTTTCTCAGGTTTTTTGGGAGATCCTTGAGGCATCATTTCTCGTATCATATAGCTTATATTCTAATCCTTTTAAATGTTTTTGCAATACTATTTGCGGAGCCGGCGAGATTCGAACTCGCGAGGGGGTATAAAGCCCCTACCTCTTTAGCAAAGAGGTACCTTAGACCGCTCAGACACGGCTCCTAATAACTTAATCACTCTAACATATTCTTACTGTTTTTCCATTTTTTCTGCTATACTTTCTCAATATTTTGGATGAGTGACCGAGTGGCTTAAGGTAGCGGTTTACTAAACCGCCGTCCCCTAAAAAGGACCGTGAGTTCGAATCTCACCTCATCCGCATGTGGTATTTGTGGCTTTTTTAGCGGGTATGGTATAATTCCAATACAGTCGTTTATTATAATTTTTTTAAATTTAATTTATTATGATCGGAGGCCACTAAAAATGTTTACTTACCTTAAGAAAGTTTAAAAAGAGACGGCTTTTAGGCTGTCTCTTTGAGGTTATGACGCAAATAAACGAACCACAATCTAAAAAAAGTTCCTGTTCCTATTGCGGAGATGCTCCCGTCAATCACGCTTTCTATTTTGTAGACAGCGTAATCGCCATTACTCTGGATGTTTATACAAGAAAATTTATAAAACACATCCCCAATGTGGTGAAAAAATTTGCCGACATGATTCCTGTTTTTTTATTTGAGATATTAGGATTCTTAAAACTGGTGAAATTTTCTTCAGATATCAACAAGGCGAATACTTTTCGTTCCAAGATTATTTGGGAAGAGGCCCAAAGAAGGGGAATAATGATGGAACAAATAATATTTTGCCATAAGCCCTTGGATCATTATCGCGCCAGGCTCAACGGCCAGAAATTTTATTTTGCCAGTATTCCAATCAAACCAGAGTTTTTAGATACGAAAAAAAATTGGGACGATAAAGTCGTACTTAAAGAAGAACTTTTTAAAAAAAATATTCCGATTCCAAATTATTTTGATTTACCTCTCTTTAAGAGTACAGACAAGAATATAGAAAAAATATTTTCCAAACTATCCAAACCAATAATCGTTAAACCGCGCGTTGGGTCTCGTGGCCGGCATACCGTTACCAATATCAATAATTTGCGACAATTATACGAAGGCATTAATATCGCCAGAAAAATATGTTCTCAATTGATTATTGAAGAACATTTAAAGGGTAGTGTTTGTCGAGCCACTTTAGTGAACGGAGTTCTGGCGGGTTTTTATAGAACGGATGCTCCAACCGTTATCGGAGATGGCAAGAAAACTATCAAAGAACTGATTGAAGAAAAAGATAATCTTCGGCATAAACGAATTGAGCGGATAAATGTTTCTAAAGAATTACGCGACCATATCTTTCGTTCAGGATTTGTTCTTGACGATGTTTTGCCGGACAAATTTGCCTTATCTTTGACCCATCGCATGGGCAGATTATTTGGGGGCACAACCAAAGAAATGCTGGATGAATTGCACCCGAGTTTTATTCCAATCTTTCAAGAGGCTACTAAAATAGTAGGTCTGTCGGTGGTTGGTTTTGATGCTATCATTCCCAATCCTACTCAATCGGCTGATTCCCAGCATTGGGGTATTATTGAATGCAATTCTTTGCCTTTTATTGATTTGCATTATTTCGCGCTTGAAGGCAAACCGAAAAATATTGCCGGTATGATTTGGGATATGTGGAATTAGTGCGCCACGGTGAAAGCGATTATTTTTTTCGCTCCGGCTTGTTTTAAAATTTTCCGGGCTTCATTCAAGGTTGCTCCGGTGGTGGTAATATCATCTATCAAAATTATATTTCTATTTTTCACTAACTCCGCGTTTTTTATACTAAATGAGCCGATGATGTTTCGCAGGCGCTGTGGACGATTTTCAATCCGCGCCTGATGTTCTGTTTCTTTTGGTTTAATTAAAACATTATTTTCTAGTTCCATATATACGCCATGGCGGATATCATTTATTTTGATTATTTCTCGGCAAATTAATTCTACTTGATTGTACCCTCGCTCTCGGTATCTTTTTCCGGAAAGAGGGATGGGAATTAAGACGGCTTCAATGAAGTTTTCCAATACGCTTAAATCGGAAAGTTCTTCCATTATTTTGCCATATAAAATTTCCGCAAAAATATTCGCCAATCTTTTTTTGCCTTTATATTTAAGTAGCCATAGAGCTTTTTTAATCTGCGGATGACGATAGTCATAAATGGGGAAAATCCATTTGGCGGTTTCACGTTCCGCGAAAGGGGAATCTCCCAAGCAGGTCGTACATAAATCTTTTCCAGACGCCTTACAAGACAAGCAAGATACTGGAAAAATCACATTTAAAATGTTATTTTTAATAGTGTTTAAAACCTCCATTATGATATAATAGTAACACGAATGAACAATCCATTTAAAAAAATATTTTCCAGCATAAGCAATATGGGCAACATGGCGGGCAGATCAGAGACTAGTGCTGTTGGTATTGATATCGGTTCTTCGGCTATTAAAGTGGTTGAGATTAAAAAAAGGGGAAGCAAGGCAATTTTGGAGACTTACGGAGCCATCGCCCTTGGTCCTTACGCTGGTCTTGATGTTGGTCGGGTTACCAATCTGCCGGTTGAAAAACTTTCTGGAGCTTTAAGAGAAGTTTTGAAACAATCCGGGGTCACGATTTCCGGAGCGGCGTTTTCTATTCCCGTGCAATCAAGCCTGATCTTTGTCATTGAACTTCCGCCTCAAGTGGGAGAAGACAGAATGGCGGAAATTGTTTCCACCGAAGCGCGCAAATATATTCCAGTGCCGATTACAGAAGTTTCTCTCGATTATTTTATTTTACCTAAAAAGGAGTCTTCCTTTGAAGAGATGAATGAATCTTCTAATAATTCTGCCGTCTCCCAAAAATCCACAGAAAAAATAAATGTGCTGGTTGTGGCCACGCAAAATGACGCGATTTCCAAATATCGTTCCATTGTTTCAGAATGTTCTCTGGCAGCTTCTTTTTTTGAAATTGAAATATTTTCTTCGGTTAGAGCCAATTTTGAGCACGAACTTTCTCCCGTCTTGCTGATTGATTTTGGCGCTTCGCGCACCAAGCTTTCCATCGTGGAATTCGGTATGATAAAAAGCTACCATACGATAGACAGGGGAGGCGCCGATATTTCCGATTCCATTTCAAAGTCTTTAAGTATTCCCTTTTCTGAAGCGGAAAAAATGAAGAAAGAATTCGGACTTTTTGGAAATCCGGCGGAAAAAAGTTTGCCGGATATCATTAAAATCCATCTTGATTACATCTTTTCCGAGACCAATAATACTCTTTTAAGTTATGAAAAAAAATACAATAGAACTATTAGCAAAGTAATATTCACTGGTGGCGGATCTCTCTTGAAAGGATTGAGTGAAGTGGCGACAAATAATTTTCGCGCGGAGATAGAAATGGGGCGTCCATTTTCCAAGGTTAACGCGCCGGCATTTTTGGATAAAGTTCTAGAAACTATGGGTCCCGAGTTTGCCGTGGCGCTTGGTTTGGCCTTGCGAAAACTACAATAAGGAAACTAATCTTCTGCCATTTTGTTGGCGATAAAGTTATACACAATTTATTTCACTAAAAGTTGTTTTTGTAATATAATTAAGTAGCATATTGTCGAATACAATGGAACCAAATTTCCAAACATCATTTATCCCTAAAAAACCAATAGTAGAAGAGCGCGCTACTGCTTCAAAACCAGTTGGGCTCTTTACTATATTTTCTCTTTTTATTTTATTTGCCGTACTTTTGGGAAGCATCGGTCTTTTTTTCTACAAGGGGATTTTAACAAAAGATATTTCCAAAATGGAGAATGATCTAAATCTAGCCAAGAATCGTTTTGAGCCTTCTAAAATAACAGAACTTCAAGTGCTGGATAAGCGTCTGCGCGCGTCAAGTGAAATTTTATCGCACCATATCGCCATCTCTCCGGTTTTTCAGGCGCTTCAGCTGTTAACTATGAAAACTGTTCGTTATACTAAATTCAGTTATGATTTAGGAGGCGAGAGAAATGCGAAAGTGGTTATTAAGATGAGTGGTTTAGCTATTGGCTACCGTTCTATTGCGTTGCAGTCTGATTTATTTGCTCAAAATAAAAATTTAATTGATCCCGTTTTTTCCAATTTGACTCTCGACGACAAGGGCAACGTTCTTTTTGATCTAGAATTTTCGGTCGATCCGAGTTTTGTTGATTACAAGCAAATGCTCTTAACCCAAAGTTAAATTTTATGATGAGATTTGTCATGCCAGTTATTTTAATAGGAATCGGGGTGGCTGTTTTTTTCGTGTTTTCCGATCCTCTTTATAGAGATGTTTCGCAACTGCGTACGCAAGTATCATCTTATGATGAAGCCTTGAATAATTCCAAGGCGCTGGAAAATGAGCGGGATAAATTGACCGCTAAATATAATTCTATCAATCCGGACAATCTAACCAAACTGCAGAAATTTTTACCGGAGAATATTGACAACATTCGCCTGATTTTGGAAATAGAACAAATAGCGTCACCTTATAGTATGACTCTGAAAGATGTGAAATACAGCGCGGCTGGCGCGAAAGACCCAAAAGATTCTGCTTCTTCGGCGGGAATTGGCCAAGGTAATGGAACGGTTCAGGCCATACCTAAAGATTATGGAATTTGGGATTTAGAGTTTTCCACTGCGGGCACTTATAGCAATTTTCTTAATTTTACAAAAGATCTGGAAAGTAATCTTCGCATTGTTGATATTTCCTCAATTGAATTTTCTTCTAATGCTGGTGCTCTTTCCAGTCCGACTTTGAGTTCTACAGAAATTTATAAATATAATTTTAAAATTAAGACTTACTGGTTGAAGAATTAAAAGAATAAAAAAATGCCTAAAATAAAGAACATCATAATATTCGTAGTAATCGGAACAATCCTTGTTTTAATTTACATATTTTTTATAAAATCATCTCCTGAGGCTGCTTTAATTTCCGCTACACCTGTTTCCACTTCATCCGATCTGTCCTCAGACAGCGATTCTTCAGTGGCCAGAGACTTTTTGACTTTACTTTTAAGTGTTAAAAATATAAAACTGGACGACGCTGTTTTTTCCGACAAAGCGTTTATTAATCTGCATGATTCCAGTATTACACTTATGCCGGATGGCACTGAAGGTAGGCCGAATCCGTTTGCTCCACTTGGAGTTGATAATATTACGCCGATACCCGTCACCTCTACCACTCTTACTATTCCTCTCACTTTTACTCCTTCTGCGGTTACTCCTCCTACCACTACTACTCCCTCCACTACTCCCGCCAAGTCCGCTCCAGCTGTTAAAGGACCCGTAAAACCTTAATCTAATTATGAGTTTTTTAGAAGAGTTAGCTAAACAAGGGTTAATTGATAAAAGCCATATCGGCGAGATTAAAAGTCGCGCGGAAGAGCAGTACAACGGAAATGTTGATGAAGTTTTGATTGAATCCGGTATTCCAGAGGAAAAAATCCTTGAGATGAAAGGGGAGTATTTGCGTATGCCAATAAAGAAAGTGAATATGCAGGAGACTTCTTTTGATGCCTTGAAATATATTTCAGAAGATTCGGCCAGACATTATCATTTTGTGCCGATCAATTTACGTGACGGGATATTGGAAGTGGGAGTCCTGAACGCAGAAGATGTGCAAGCGATGGACGCGTTGCAATTTATTTCTTCCAAGCTCGGTATCCCTTTTAAAATTTTTTTAATTTCCAAAAGTGATTACGAAAGCGTCATTGAAAGCTATAAAGGCATGGGAAGCCAAGTGGAAGCGGCGCTTGGGGAACTTGATCGAGATAATTCATTTGATAATAAGAGTTTGAATGAAGAAAATTTAAGTAAGGAAATTAAAAGCATCAAATCCGGCGAAGAGACTAGGATAATGGAAGATGCGCCAGTCGTTAAAATCGTGGCTGTTATTCTGCGTAACGCGATAGAAGGAAATGCTTCCGATATTCATATTGAATTTACTGGAGAAAAAGTGAAAGTGCGTTTTCGAGTGGATGGGACATTGCATACTAGTATCATATTACCGCCCAACATTTTTAGCGAAATAGTAGCGCGCATAAAAATTTTAGCCAAGCTTCGATTGGACGAAAAAAGAAAGCCTCAAGATGGTTCATTCAGCGCCACCATTGATGGACACAAGATTGATTTTCGTGTTTCTACCATGCCCGCTTATTATGGCGAGAAAGTGGTGATGCGTATTCTGGATTCCGAAAGGGGAGTAAAGCCTTTAGAAGAATTAGGCTTATCGGCAATTAACCTAAACATAATTAGAGAAACGTTAAAAAAACCCTACGGCCTCATCTTGATTACTGGTCCGACTGGATCTGGAAAATCTACGACTTTATATTCAATGATGAATGCGCTGGATAAAGAAAAAAGCAATATTGTGTCTTTGGAAGATCCAGTGGAATATCACATGTCTGACATTAATCAGTCGCAAATGATGCCAGAGATCGGATATAATTTTGCTTCCGGACTTCGTTCTATTTTGCGTCAGGATCCAGATGTAATAATGGTTGGAGAAATTCGCGACAAAGAAACAGCCCAGCTGGCTATCCAAGCAGCCTTGACCGGACATTTGGTTCTCTCAACTTTACACACCAATAATGCTATCGGCGCGGTGCCTCGCTTGGTTGATATGGGTGTGGATCCTTATTTAATTGCCCCGACTCTTATTTTATCTGTCGCGCAACGCTTGGCCAAAATGACTTGCTCCACTTCGCGAAAACTAGTGCCGATGGACGAGAGTATTAAAATGCAAATTGAAGACCAAATGAAAGATTTGCCGATTGAATTTAAAAATGATATCGCGACTAAAAAAGAAATGTATGATACCGTCTCTTCCAACGAATGTCCTTCCGGCACCAGAGGACGAATCGCTATTTTTGAAATGTTTAAAGTGGATAAAGAAATGCAGGGCGTGATCTTAAAAAATCCTACCCAAGGAGAAATCTATAGAGTAGCCCGCAAAAAGGGAATGCTGATGATGCGCGAGGACGCTATGCTAAAATCCATTGAGGGCATTATTCCCTTTACCGAGGTGTATAATTTCAGTAATGAAGGTGAATAACCACAGATGTTGTTTTTGTTGTTTTAATAGTATAATGATTTATATATGGAAGGGGAAAAAAAGAAAATTTTAATAGTGGATGATGATAGTTTTCTTCTGGATATGTATGCGCTGAAATTCAGCCAGAATAATTTTGAAGTTTATACCGCCGAGAGCGCCATGCAAGTTTTAGAAAAATTTAAAGATGGACTTAACCCGGATGTTGTTTTATTGGATATTATTATGCCGGAAATGGACGGTTTTGAGCTATTGGAGAAAATAAATAAAGATAAATTATCTCCCAATTCCATAAAAATAATTCTATCCAATAAGAGCCAACAGTCGGATATTGACCGAGGCAATAGTCTGGGAGCAGTGGGTTATATTGTCAAAGCGAATTCAACTCCGGCTGAAGTAATCAATCAAGTAACAAGTATTTTAGCCAAGAAAGTTGTATTGCCCAAATAGGAAACTAAATTATGGATTATAAAAAAGAACTTGAGGAACTTATCCTGACGGTCATTCGTGAAAGTGGATCGGATTTGCATTTAGGCGCCGGACGAATGCCGGCTGTTCGCGTGTCTGGGGAATTAATATTTCTGGCCAAACATCCGGTTTTTACCCAAGAAGATGCAATTGGGGTTTTAAGCGAAGTACTTTCTAAAGAAAAAATTGACAGTTTTATGGAAAATAAGGAAATAGATTTTTCTTATGATTTTCGCGGAGAAGCTCGATTGCGGGGCAATGCTTTTTTCCAAAAGGGCCTAATCAGTATAGTCTTTCGATTGATACCGAAAGTTAAAACTCTCCCGGAATTGCACTTGCCTCCGATTCTCGCCGACTTAGCGCGCAAGAAGCAAGGATTTTTTCTAGTAGTTGGTCCGGTTGGACAAGGAAAATCAACCACTCTTTCGGCCATGATTGATTTAATTAATAACGAACAAGCGCGCAACATTGTGACGATTGAAGATCCAATCGAGCATGTTTATGTGCCTAATAAATCCATTATCAATCAGCGCGAAGTTGGGATTGACACTAAAGATTTTCATATCGCGCTCAAGTCGGTTTTTCGCGAAGATGTAAATGTAATAATGATCGGAGAAATGCGTACGCCGGAAACTATTGCTACGGCTGTAACAGCCGCCGAGACAGGACACTTGGTTTTTTCCACTTTACATACAAACAACGCTTCTCAAACAATTGATAGAATAATTGATTCTTTTCCGGGTGAACAGCAAGATCAAATCCGCGCCCAATTGGCAGCCAGTCTGCTTGGTATTTTTTCTCAAAGACTTATTCCTAGAATTACCGGTGGGTTGGTTCCTGCTTTTGAGCTTCTTTTGAATAACAATGCTGTGTCAAATTTAATTCGCGAAAGACGCACTCATGAAATAGATGTGGTTATTGAAACCGGGACAGAAGCGGGGATGATTGACTTAAATCATTCACTCATTGAACTGGTACGCGCCGGAGAAATCTCAATTGAAGATGCTTATCAATATTCTCTTAACCCCAAAGGCATTAAGCGGATGATGTAAAACTATGTTATTTAAATATAAATCAATAGATGAAAGTGGGATAAACAAAGAAGGAGAAATTGACGCGCCGAATCGTGATATGGCGATTAGTGGACTGCAGAGAAGAGGTCTGGTAGTTATTTCCATCAAAGACGAAAGCGAGCAGAAATCTTTCCTCTCTCTCTCTTTTTTTGAAAGAGTGTCAACTAAAGATATTGTGATTCTCTCTCGCCAAATTTCCACTTTATTTGAAGCGCAAGTCTCCGCCTTAAAGGCTTTCACTATGCTTTCCGGCAACACGGAAAATAAACTTCTCGGACGCAAACTTACTCAAGTTTCGGACGACCTTTCCGCCGGGGTTTCCATTTCCGGCGCATTATCCAAGCACCCGGATATCTTTTCCGATTTTTATATCAATATGGTCAGAGTGGGCGAGGAAACCGGAAAACTTAATCAAACCTTCTTGCATTTGGCGCAATATTTAGATCGACAATATTCTCTTACTTCTAAAACCAGAAACGCGCTTATTTATCCGGCTTTTGTTATTTTTACTTTTTTTGTGGTGATGACCCTGATGTTTGTGGTCGTGATTCCGAAACTTTCGGCCATTATTTTGGATTCTGCCCAGGCAGTGCCGATCTATACCAAAATAGTCATTGCGCTCTCTAATTTCTTTATCCATTATGGTTTTTTTGTTTTAATTTTGTTGGTGCTTTTAGGTATTTGGGTTTGGCGATTGTCTTCTACCGAAAGAGGCAAAATCTATTTAGACAGAATGCGCCTTTCTACGCCTTTAATCGGCGATTTGTATAAAAAACTTTATCTTTCCAGAATAACAGACAATCTAAATACGATGCTTTCTTCTAGTGTGCCAATTGTTCGGGCGATAGACATTACCGCCGATGTGGTAGGTAGCCGTCTTTACAAGGAACTTTTAAAAGAAGTAGCGGATAAAGTGAAATCAGGTTTAGCTCTTTCGGTTGCGTTAGAAAAACATCCGGATCTAATACCCGGCATTCTGGTTCAAATGGTATTGGTGGGAGAAGAAACAGGTTCAATGGGAGCTATTTTAAAAACCTTGACTGACTTTTACGAACGGGAAGTGAGTGACTCGGTAGATACCTTAGTTGGCTTAATAGAGCCAGTAATGATTGTGGTTTTAGGTTTAGGGGTGGGAATACTGCTTGTATCGGTTTTGATGCCTATTTACAACTTGGCGGGAGGAATAAGCTAATCACCACCCCTGGCCCCTCCTCAACAAGGAGGGGATAGATACTCTCCTCCTTTTGAAGGAGGAGTGCCCGAAGGGCGAGGTGGTAACTGTGGATAACTTTTTTGCGTATATGATATAATAATTACATTAGAAATTTAAGTCGAAACCGCTAAAGCGGGATTATAAATTATTATTAATAATTAGAATTAATTATGAAAAAGATTTTAAATAGAGGTTTTACATTGATTGAATTATTGGTCGTGGTTGCTATCATCGGTATCTTGGCTTCGGTTGTGCTTGCTTCATTAAATACGGCGCGAGCTAAGGGCGCAGATGCGGCAGTGAAAGCAAATTTGGCCAATATGAGAGCGCAAGCAGAGCTTGTTTATGATTCGAACTCAAATTCGTATGAGACCGTATGTGCTGATCCAAACATAACCAAAGCTCAAACCGCGGCTCAGACAGCAGGCGGTAATGGTGGAGCCTGTGCCAGTGCTTCAGGAACCTGGGTTTCTTGGGCTGGTCTTAAGGGTACGACGACTGACGCATGGTGCGTAGATAACACAGGGACTTCAAAGCAGGTTACGAAACCAGCTGCGGCAATCACAGTCTGTCCGTAATAGAATATAAAGTTTCCAAAAACCACCCCGAGGCTCTCAAAGGGTGGTTTTTGTTTTGTGGAATTATGATACAATATGAAGATGAATTTCAAAAAAGGTTTTACATTGATTGAATTATTGATTGTGGTAGCAATTATCGGTATTTTGGTTGGTATTACTTTGGGATACTTAAGTGAGGCAAAAACAAAAGGCAGTGACGCCAGTGTAAAGTCTAATCTAGGCACGGTCAGATCTACGTCTGAGATTTTTTATCTTGATAATTTTAATTCTTATTTGCCTGTCGGAGGCTTAACTTTCAATATTGGTCCTTGTCCCAGTTATGATATCGCGGGAACGAATATGTTATCTCAAAACAAGGTTATGGCCGAGGCGATAGCCGAAGCTTCCGCTAACGGCAAAAGTAGCGCCTGTTACAACTCCGGTCTTAACTGGGCGGTTGCTGTTGGTCTAAAATCGGAAGTGAATACTTCTTGGTGTGTGGATAATGAAGGAGTGGCTAAAGTAGTAAATTCCGTTCCCTTGGGAGCCATTAATCCAGTCACTTTTCATTGTAATTAGGCTTGTTTTATTTTTATGGTAACAAATTTCCACACATTTACTTTTTTACTTTCTTCTATTTTTTTTGTTTTTGGTCTAATCATTGGGAGTTTTTTGAATGTAGTAATTTACCGGATGAATACGCGGAAGTCTTTTTTTAGGTCTTTTGGCGGGCGGAGCGCCTGTATGTCTTGCCAGAATAAATTATGCTGGTATGAATTAATCCCGCTCTTTAGTTTTTTAGTGCTCAAGGGAAGATGTAGAAATTGCAAAACTAAAATCTCCAGCCAATATATATTGGTAGAGTTTGCCACTGGCCTGATTTTTTGCCTTTTGTTTTTAAAGTTTCAAGATATTCTTTTTATATCTACATCAATATTTGCTATTACTTATGCATATTATGCCATTATGTTTTCCTTGCTGATAGTTATTGTAGTTTACGATTTAAGGCATAAAATAATTCCAAACACACTTTCTTTATTTTTTGGTGTTCTGGCATTTGTTGGCTTATTTTTCTTTCATCTTAATTATTTTGATAATTTTTCTAGTTATTCTATTTTCTATTGGCAAATTCCGTCAATGTTAGAATTTTTGTCCGGTATCTTGATTAGTTTGCCATTTTGTTTGTTTTGGTTGATATCGCGCGGTGCCTGGATGGGGTTGGGGGATGCTAAACTTGTTCTCGGTCTGGGCTATTTTCTTGGTTTATCATTAGTCTTTTCGGCTGTTGTTTTGGCTTTTTGGATTGGAGCTATCATGGGATTAGGCTTGGTTGTTTTTAAAAAAGGCTACGGCATGAAAAGCGAGATTCCATTTGCCCCGTATTTAGTCTTGGGCACATTTATAGTTTTCTTTTTTAATTTGCATCTGTTTGTCATATGAAAAAACTGAATGAAAAAAACAAAAAAAACAAAAACCAATCTGCGCAGGCAGGAATGAGTTATGTAGAATTGATTGTCGTTTTAAGTATTTTTTCAGTCATGACTTCCGTGGTTCTTTTTAATTATGGAGGATTTCAGGCAAAAGTGGATATTAAAAATTTAGCCAGCGACATTGCCTTAAAAATTGTTGAAGCGCAAAAATCATCTTTAGCTGGCAAATTGCCTCCATTGGCGCAACAATTACAAATAAGTCCGATATGGAAACCGTCTTATGGACTTTACATGGACCAAGTTTCCGACAGTAAAAGTTTTATTTATTTTACAGACATAGACCAAAACGGCTATTTAAGCAATCCCGTCTGTGCCCCGGGTGGCGAATGTTTGGACAAAATTATTATCACTAAAGACAACAGCATTTCCGGCTTAAAAGTTTTTTATCAAGACGGCACTTCTGCCTCCTTGAATGACCTGATTGTCGCTTTTAAAAGACCCAATTCTGGCGCCATCATAAACTCAAGTTCTGGAATTATTTCCACTGTTTCTTATGTAGAAATTACGATTCTTTCTGCCAAGGCGCCAACGGCGACAATAAAAATATATCCTTCGGGCAGAATTCAAGTAAATTAAAATCATGAAAAAAAACAATCAACAAAGAGGATATACGATAGTAGAAACAATGATTGCCGTTTCTCTTTTTCTCACTATCACCACTGCCGGCATGGGCGCTCTCTTAAACGCTAATTTACTCCATCAAAAATCTCAAAGCATGCGTTCGGTTTTAGACAACTTAAGTTTTATTATGGAAGATATGTCTAAAAATTTAAGAACCGGATCCAGCTATCATTGTTTTATCTCCGGTGATATTATTCCTCTCAGCACCTCACCCATTGTCAGTACACCGAAAAGCTGCGCGAATGGCTGGGCTCTGGCCTTTGAGCCTTCTGGTGGTTTGGCAAGCAATAATGACGATCAATGGGTTTATTATATAGATGACACTGGTAAAATTTTCAAATCAACGGCTGGTCCCTATATTGTGTCTAATTTTATTCAATTAAGTCCCGATGAAGTGGTGATAGACACAACCGCTTCCGGTTTTTCAATATTAGGCGCGGAAGGGAAAATAGGAGATTCGCAACAGCCTTTTATTACCATTAGATTGGTTGGCAAGATAACTTTTAAAAATGTTGTCACTCCTTTTTCTCTGCAAACCTCGGTTTCTCAAAGATTAATAGATGTTTAATGTTCAGTATGATTTTACTAAATCAAATAAAAAAAAATGAGGGTCTCACCCATAGGTCTATGACCGAGGGCTTTACTCTAATAGAAACACTGGTTGCGATTTCAATTTTTACTATATCAATTTTGGGTTTGTTGATAGTGCTTGGTCAAGGTATTTCTAATACTAATTACGCTAAACAAAAAATCATCGCTTCGTATTTAGCGCAAGAAGGTATTGAATATATGAGAAATATGCGCGACACTTTTGTTCTTTATGATGCCTCTGGTGTCCAGGCTGGCTGGAACGCCTTTAACGCTAAAATTGCTCCGGCACCCAATACTCTGTGCGCCAGCGGAGATGGATGTTATTTTGATGACTATAACTTGAATTATACAAACCATTTACAGCCCATGGCGGAAATTTCATTAATTGCTTGTAGTCCCTCTTGTTCTTCTCTTCTGTATGATGAAAACACGGGGAAGTATGGCTATACAACGGGCATTAACTCCGGTTTTATTCGAAAAATAAATGCCACCCAAATTGCCAATCAAACAAAAATTTCTTCAACGGTTTACTGGACTCAGGGTTCCGGCAATTATAATATAGTTTTTTCAGAGAGTTTATTTAATTGGATAGAATAAAGAAATGATTTTGAAAAAAATAAAAAAAGATGGCAAGGGGTTTGTAATACTTTTCGCCGTTACAATCTCCAGTATTCTTTTGGCGATAGCATTAGGAGTTGCCAATATTGCGCTGAAGGAAGTAAAGTTTAGCACTTCGGCCAAAGATACCAACGACGCTTTTTTGGCTGCTGATACTGGTATTGAATACGCGCTTTTTCACGATAGATCCCCGAGTGAATATGTTCCAGTTGCGAATGAGGTATACACTTGGCCTATTGTTGTTGCCGGAGCTGGGGCGACAAGTTGCGCAAAGGTGAGTATTACAAAAGATAATACCACTCCTCCCTTGACCCGAACAACTATTATTTCCAAAGGATATAACATTGGAGATGTCGGTACTTGTGATTCAGCTAATCCGGATCGTATTGAACGCGAACTTAAAATAACCTATTAGTTTTTTGAGATGGATCCCGTTAGAAATTACAGGATTCAAGTGAGATATAAAAATTATATATTATTAATAATTTAGTGGATTTCTAACGGGATGGAAAAAAAAGAAGCCGAAAAAAGAATAAAAAAATTGCGAAGCGAAATCGCGCGCTTAAGAAATGCCTACCACGCAGAGAATGCGCCGGATGTGACTGATGAGGTTTACGATTCTTTAACTCGCGAATTAAAAATTCTTTTACAAAAATATCCTGAATTTAATGATATTAATGCTCCGGAAAATAGGGTAGCGGGCAAACCACTGGATAAATTTATTAAGGTAAAACACGGGGTTAGAATGCTCTCACTTAATGATGTTTTTAGTGAAGAGGAATTAAGTGATTGGGAAAAAAGAATTAAAAAACTTTTGCCCCCCTCTCCTTTAAAAGGAGAGGGGATGGGAGGTGAGGTGAAATATTTCTGCGAAGTAAAATTTGATGGATTGGCGGTATCACTTATTTATAAAAATGGAAAATTCATTCAAGGCGCGACTCGGGGTGATGGATTTATTGGCGAAGACGTGACTCAAAATTTGAAAACTATTCATTCAATTCCACTAGTGCTATCAGGATCTTTCCCAGAGCATCTGGAAGTTCGCGGGGAAGTACTTTTAAGTAAAGCGACTTTAATCAAACTAAATCTGCAGAATGAAAAAGAAGGCAAAATGCTTTTTGCCAATACTCGCAATGCGGCCGCAGGCAGCTTGCGCCAGCTTGACCCTAAATTGGCGGCGGAAAGAAAACTGGATTTTGTGGCTTATGATTTATTGGCCTCGCCTGGTGCTTTTGCTCAGGTCCGGACCCAACCAGACCATTCGCAAAAGCATACAGGCGAGGCCTTTTTTACTCATTCTGCCAAACATCAAATGCTTCGCAGTTTTGGATTCAAAGTGGAAAAACTAGAAGCCAAATGCGATAACTTAGATGAAGCAATTACTTTTATAAAAAAATTTGAAAAAATAAGACCCGGTTTCCCGTATGGAACGGATGGCATTGTGGTTTCAATTGATGATATTAAAAACCAGGAAATTTTAGGAGTAGTCGGCAAAGCACCACGTTTTATGGTGGCTTTTAAATATCCAGCCGAAAGAGTGACGACGATAGTAAAAGATATTTTAGTAAATGTCGGGCGTACCGGCGCCCTTACTCCGTTGGCTGTTTTTGAACCGACTATGGTAGCCGGCTCTCGGGTTTCCAAGGCCACTCTTCACAATATGGATCAAATAGATCGACTTGATCTGCGTATTGGAGATACGGTAGTAATAGAAAAAGCTGGAGACGTTATTCCAAAAGTGGTGGAAGTGCTTGTTCGAATGCGCACTGGAAAAGAGAAAAAGTTTAAGATGCCCACAACCTGTCCATCATGCGGAGGAAAAATAGAAAAAAAAGAATTAGTGGCTCATTATTGCGTCAATCCTAAATGTCCGGCTAAAGACGAAAGATATTTAGAACATTTTGTCTCGGTTTTTGAAATATACGAACTAGGCCCGAAAATTTTAAGACGCTTTAAAGACGAAGGTTTGATCACCGATGCGGCGGATATTTTCACTCTGGCAAAAGAAGATATCGCGCCTCTAGAACGCTTCGGCGAGAAATCAGCGGAGAATATTATAGAAGAAATAAAAAACAAAAAGAAAATTTCACTTGCAAAATTTCTATGGGCGCTTGGAATCCTACATGTGGGGGAGGAAACAGCGCGGGATTTGGCATTGAATTTTGGGACATTAGGAAACCTAATATCTTCCGCTAGGCAAGGCCTAGCGGAGATAGCTAGTATTGAAAATATTGGCCCGGCGGTGTCAAAAAGCCTTTATGATTTTTTTCAAGATAAAAATAATTTAAATTTTGTAAAAAAACTGGAAAAAAATGGCATAGTGATAGAAAAGATGGAAAAGATTAAAAAAGGAAAGTTGAATGGCTTGATTTTTGTTTTAACCGGCACATTGGAAAGTATTTCTCGCGAAATAGCGAAAGAAAAAATACTTGCGTTGGGGGGTAAGGTATCGGGCTCGGTTTCAAAAAATACCTCTTATGTGGTAGTGGGAACAGATCCAGGTTCCAAACTAAAAACTGCCGAGAAATTAGGGGTAAAAGTGTTAAATGAAGATGCATTCCTAAAAATGCTAAAATAATGTAGATTAGAAGTAAGGAGGCGTCGCATAGCGGTCTAGTGCGCACGCTTGGAAAGCGTGTAGGGTGAAAGCTCTCGAGAGTTCGAATCTCTCCGCCTCCGCCGGTTTATTTATAAGTAAAATGATCACGACATATATTTATACATTTATAAGCGTTACAGCAGTTAGCCTGATTTCTTTATTGGGAGTTTTTGCTCTTTCTTTGAGAGAGGAAATTTTACGAAAATATCTTTTTTTATTTATAAGTGTCGCGGTAGGAGCGCTTTTGGGCGATGCCCTCATTCATCTTATACCGGAAGCGTTAGAAAATTCTCCCAATATAACACTAACGAGCATTTTGATTGTTGTGGGTATTCTTCTTTTTTTCATTTTAGAAAAATTTCTACATTGGCATCACCATGGCGAAGATAAAGAAGAACTTGGCATCCATCCGGTAGGCAAGTTAGTACTCTTGTCAGATGGCGCTCATAATTTTTTAGATGGAATAATTATTGGAGCAAGTTTTATGGTAAGTGTGCCTATCGGTACTGCCACAACCCTAGCTGTCATTCTCCATGAGATACCGCAAGAAATTGGAGATTTTGCCGTACTTTTACATTCTGGATACACCAAGAGACAGGCCTTATGGCTGAATTTTTTATCAGCCCTCGCGGCTGTTTTGGGAGCCATAGTTTTTTTTATGCTGGGAGAAGTCGCTGAAACATCATCTATGTATTTTCTGCCAATTGCCGCCGGTGGATTTATCTATGTTGCGGTGGCCGACCTAATTCCTGAACTTCATAAGACAAAAGAAATCAAGTATTCAGTGCTCCAATTAATAGCGGTGATACTGGGAGTTCTGGCCATGATTGTCCTGACTTTTTTAGAATAAAAGAAGTTTTACACTGCGCAATTAGGGATAATAGATCAAAGATGCTACGTCGGGTGGAGCATCTGCTTGCGATGTATTTTGGACTCCAACTGCGGCTACGACTCTTGGCGCGAATTCTAGCTTTGTTGGAACCGATATTGACGCTGCGGGTATTACTGTAGGTAGCGCTGTGACGTGGAATGGTAGAGCTTTGGCCTTCGGGGGAACGGTGACTACTAATACTGACACCATTACCGCGCCTTCATGTGGAGTTCCTGTCGTGACCCCAACCCCAGTCAATGGCGGTTGGAGTGGTTGGGATGCTTGTAGTGTAACGGCTTGCGGTCAAACAGGAACACAGACTCGCACTTGCACCAACCCTGCTCCCGCTAACGGAGGAATTTCTTGTGTCGGTTCATCTACTCAATCTTGTAGCACTCCGGCCTGTTCAACCCCAACCCCAACCCCAACTACTCCTGTTGTAACTCCTGCTCCAACAACACCCACACCAACTATTGCACCTACAACAACACCGGTCGTAACTTCTATTCCTGCAGTTACTCCTAAATTGCCGAAAACCGGTTTTCCTCCTGAGGAAAATAATTCTCTATGGGATACAGTCATTCAAAAATTGTTGTCTTTCTTCTTTTAGTACTTATTTTTACTCTGCCAAATAGTACTTTGGCAGTAAGAGGTGAAGGTACAGCGACAATTGCTAAAGATGGTGGCGTTCAAGGCGCAGGCGTATCTGTTGTACAATCAACTTCGCATGTCTTTACTATTGTTTTTACAGTTGGCGACTCTGGAATTACTGCTAATGCGGAAAATCCAACCTTTACTATTCCGGCTGGTTTTACTGCGCCAGATGCTACTTATGTGGCAAACGCGGGGTTAGTGGTGGCTGATGGTGATTGGTCTGTAATAGGTGGTGGAACTTGTTTAGTTGAGAGTCCAGTAGTCGGTTTAACCAAAGCTGTCGGTCAAGTCATTACCGTTGATGTATCGACAGATTGTACTGTTGGTCCGGGTGGCATAATTACTCTTACTTATAAAGGAACATCTTCCACTGTTGGCGTGACTTCGGTTGATGTAGCGACCAACGACGTGATTAGCGCTCAACCGGTAAAATCTATTAGTGAAGCACCTAATAATGCCACCCTTCCGACAATTACTGTCACTGCGGCAGATGTAACTTCTCCGACAGTTGTTGTAACTATGGATGATGATGCTTTGAACATCGGCGACACCTCTCTCGTCACTTTTACTTTCTCTGAAGTTCCAATCGGATTTACCACTCTCGATGTTGCTGTCGCCAATGGTTCTATCGGAGCAATAAATGCCGGCAATCCGCTTATTCAAACTGCGACGTACACCCCGACGAATAGCATCACAGATGCTACCAATGTTATTACTGTTGGTACTGATTGGACCGATACGGCTCTCAATACTGGGGTGGGTGGTGATTCTCCAAATTATACGATAAATACCATTATCTTATCTTCTTCAGGAAATATCAACAATACAATTACTGTAATCAAGCAAGTTATTAATGATAATGGTGGCACAGCGTCTTATGTAGATTTCCCTCTCTTTGTTAATGGAAATCTTGTAACTAGTGGAGCCAGTACGCCCTTTGCTTCAGGCACTTATATGGTTACTGAAACTACTCGTCCAGGATATACAAGAACTTTCACTGGTAATTGTGACGCAAATGGTGTGATTAATCATGGGGGTATTAGTACGCATAACAATATCTGCATTATAGTGAATAATGACATTGGAACACCCGCTACCCTTGTTGTTCCACCGCTCATTGATGTGGTAAAAGTACCAAGTCCTTTGACCTTACCAACAGGCTCCGGTTCGGTAACTTACACTTACACGCTTCGTAATATTGGAACAGTACCAGTCACTAACATAACAATGGCTGGCGATACTTGCAGTCCGATAATTTTATCTTCCGGTGATGTTAATACTAATTCAATTCTTGAAGTAAATGAGACATGGGTCTACCATTGTACCTCAACACTCTCAAAAACTCATACGAATACTGTTACCACCACCGGATGGGCTAATGGCATTTCTGCAATTGATGTCACCAGCGCCACTGTTGTCGTCGGCGCCTCGATAGTGCCACCTTTAATTCACGTAACAAAAGTGCCGAATGTCTTTGCTCTTGCCGTACCAGGGGCAGTTACCTACACATATACAGTCACTAACCCGGGCACGATGCCGTTAAGCGCTGTTAGCATTACTGACGACAAATGTACTGGTTTGCCGGGTCGTACCTCGGGACATCCAGGAGATCTTAATAGAAATAATCTTCTGGAAAGTAATGAAGCATGGATTTTCACTTGCCAAACAAAGCTTACAAAAACAACAACCAACACGGGTACAGCCGAAGGCAGTGCTAATGGTCTGACAGTGAAAGATTATGCAATCGCAACTGTCGCGGTGTCCAATGCCGCTGCCACAGCTCCGGGACTTCCCAAGACCGGATTTCCTCCTCTAGAAAAATATGAATTTATCAAAAATTTCTTTAAAATATTTAATATTTTTTATTAGTATTGCTGGAATTATTTTCTCTTCCGCTCTTAGCTCTTCTTTCCACAAATACAATACCGAAATAGTTTTATCAAATGCTCCGGAAAGTGAAAGTATCGGACTGCCAATTCTTCTTAAAATTCCCAAGCTGAATATTAATACCACTATTGAACAAGTGGGTCTTGCTTCTGACGGAGCAATGGATGTACCAAAAGGTCCGGCGGAAGTAGCTTGGTTTAGCCCCGGGTCGCGCCCTGGAGAAGTTGGGAGCGCAGTTATCGCCGGACATTCTGGATATAAAGACAATAGGCCGGCGGTATTTGATAATTTATATAAATTGCGCAAAGGAGACAAAATATATATTGAAGATGGAAAAGGAGCAATTATTACTTTCATAGTGCGTAAAATCCAAATTTATAATCCAAAAGCGAATGCAGGGGAGGTGTTCGGCTCAAATGACGAAATGGCGCATCTTAATCTTGTTACCTGCACGGGAATTTGGAATAAAATAAACAAAACTCACTCCGACCGGCTGGTAATATTTTCTGACAAAGAAATAGAGTAGTGCTAGAATAGGCCTATGGCCAAAGAGGACATATTTAAGCAAGAGTATAAAAAGCTAAATAAAGCCCAAAAAGAAGCGGTGGATTCTATTGAGGGTCCAGTGATGGTGGTGGCGGGTCCGGGCACGGGCAAAACTCAAATACTAGCTTTACGGATTGGAAATATCCTTTTAAAAACCGACACTAAAGCAGATGGTATTTTATGTTTGACTTTTACTAATGCCAGTGTCGGGGCGATGAAAGAACGATTGCGTAAGTACATCGGTTCTACTGGTTTAAAAGTAAATATTTTTACTTTTCATAGTTTTGGCATGGAAATTATCAAAGAATATTATCATCTTCTGGATTGGGACACGATACCCAAATTAATGGACGACGATGAGACGATAATATTATATGACCAAATCCTGCACGATAACGAGTGGCAATATCTTCGCCCACGGGCGGACAATGCCAGATATTTTGGAGATTTAAAGTCTTTGGTTTCGGTGCTCAAACGCGAACGCATCAGTCCGGAATATTTTTTGAAAGAAATTGAAAAAGATATTGAGAATCAAAAAAATAATCCCGAAAACATTTCTTCTAGAGGAGAGAATAAGGGTCAAATTAAAAAAGAAGTTTTGAAAAAAATAGAAAGTTTTGAGCGCACGAAAGAATTTGTGAAGTTCTTTCAGCTTTATGAAAAAATAAAAAAAGAAAAAGATAATATTCTGCTAGACTATGACGACATTTTGGAATATTTGGTAAAAATTATAGAAATTAGCGAAGAAGCTAAAGATGAAATCCGCGAGAAATATTTATATGTTTTAGTAGATGAACATCAGGATTCCAGCGGAGTGCAAAATGAATTTTTACAGAAAGTTTGGGGCGACACAGAAAAGCCAAATATCTTTGTAGTGGGAGATGACCGTCAGCTGATTTATGGCTTTGGCGGGGCTTCCTTGGCCTATTTCGAGGGTTTTAAGCATATTTTTGGAAAAGCCAAACTTATTACGCTTTTAGACAATTATCGCTCTACACAGGTAATTTTAGACTCCGCTCATGTTCTTTTGCAAAGTTCTTTATCCAAAGAAAAATTAATAAGTCACAGCTCAGATTCTTTTCCGGTGCGTTTGATTGAGGCTGATTATCCTCGCGATGAAATTATCGCTTGCGCTTTGGATATCAAAGAAAAGATAAAAAATAAAATTGAGATAAACAATTGCGCAATTCTGGTTCCGAAAAATAAACAAGTTCGTAGCGCCATCGCGATTTTGCGCGATATGAATTTGCCGGTGTCTTCTTATGGTGCGCTGAATTTATTTGATTCCGAAGAAATGCAGTCATTTTTGAGAATTTTAAAAATAATCAACAATCCTGCCAACCAAGTGGCTTTTGCTCTTTCTTTTTTTGACAAACTCTCCAATATTGAACCGCTCAAGGCGCATAAATTTATAATAGGACAGGATAACAAAAAGTTTTCTCTTTTAAATTTAGGAGAAGAAAAAAATCCTACTTTGTTTAACGAAAGTAATCCTGCAATTAAGTGGATAAATAAATTATTGCAATGGCTTAAGGAATCGCAGAACCTGAATGTTTATTCTTTAGTGCAAAAAATAGGAGATGAATTTCTCCTAACTTCAGCCAAAGACCACAACACTTTAACTCTCCGAGTGGAGATTATCCGCACTTTATTGCATTTAGTGCTTTCGCAAACAGAAAAAAATCCAAAGCTTACTCTGGCTGAATTTTTGAATTTTATTGAAAGGTTGGAATCTTATAATGAAAATATTCCCCTGGCTGTATTTGGCGGAGAAGAAGGGATAAAAGTTTTGACCCTGCATGGTTCCAAGGGTCTGGAATTTGATTATGTCTGGATTGCTCACATGGACGAAAGATCATTTAATTCTGGCAAAAGACAGGGTTTTAGTCTACCCAAAGGCATCGAAATGAAAATGGAAAATCGAGACGAAAATGTACTTAAGCGCCAGCTCTACGTTGCCATCACCCG
>Ga0172379_10003851_pt1 | contig 23209 bp, 21 predicted proteins | sample GrowelOW334metaG_FD_119756 | JGI IMG/M metagenome (GOLD analysis project Ga0172379, IMG submission 119756) | Groundwater microbial communities from an aquifer near a municipal landfill in Southern Ontario, Canada - Groundwater well OW334 metaG | ecosystem: Environmental > Aquatic > Deep... | reverse complement strand
TCCGTACGGAAGACTCGGCGGTTCTTCTGTAACCGTTGATTTCTTGCATTCGGAAATAAAACAGAATGACGGACCAAAAATAGAGGACGATGTCGTCGGCGTCCGCGTCCGCGTTTTCTTTTAGCACAGTCAAAGACCCGCCCAAACCGCGGGTCTTTTTTTTGCTCAAAAAAAACAAGGGGAAGCATGAAAACCATAGGTTTTCATCATTCGCCCGATGATTCGCCGACTGGCGGAGTGCGAGCGATATCAAAATTGTGGACCTAGGAGGAAAAACATACGACCGTCTAAAAGCTTATCTCACCCGATTTTGGGAGTATTATCAATCAAGCCCTGAATTACAGAAGGTGCTAGTTGCGGTGTGATTATATCGTCTACCCTCAACGTTATCTAAAAACAGAAGAAACCGCTATCAATGTAGCGGTTTTGCCTTGGTGCTGATGGAACCATATCAATTGTTTTTTAAGCCAACCGTCGAAGTTTCCATGACTTTACACCGATAAGGACATATGAACCAATCAAGAATGCGGGGATGAGGAGTAAAGCACCATATCCTCCAAATGTGGCGATAAACTCAAAAACAACATTACCGCTCCAAATCATCGGCAGTTGAGGTGAAAGAAAAATAATTGATGGTAGAAGAAGTATTATAAATAGAACACCACAAACGATGGCAAACTTGCGCCATGTGATATAAACAGACTCTTTGGAATAATAAAGCGGGGCGAGGATCAGAAGCACAACAAAAGAAACAAAGAAAAGGTACATTCCAAATCCACCAAAAAGCGCGTCAAAAAATGGATCCTCAAACGCCAAGCCAGACAATATCCCGATTAGTAATGCTGTTATTGTAATTACTAACATTTGATTTTTGTAGGTCATAGATTTACTTTTTTACCTTTTAATTTTTTTGTTTGGAACGCTTTATTTTTTACAATTTTCTTTTTCCCACATCATTTCGTCGTTTAATTGTTTTGTGATATTGTTTGGAAGTTCACATTTGCATAACTGCACGTCTCTTAAGTAAACCATCGGATCTACGAAACCATCCGGGAACATGGCATCAAAATCAGTAGTATAATAATAACCATTTATATCAAAAAGTTCTTTACATTGAGGTGTTAAGGCATCACGAAGATAACATGCATGAATCCATCCTTTCATGTGTTTAAATTCACTTTTACCTTCACAGCTTCTTGCTGTCATGCTTGGAAATGATGCTTTTTTTTCAGTATTTTTTTGTGTTGACGATTGTTGCGGTTGTGAGATTTTTGGTATGGAAGAAGTAGGAAGAGACGATGAAAGAGTATTGTTATCTGTGGCTATAACTACCATAACAATAAAACATAATCCAAAAGACCATAGAATCCAACGCTTCTTTTCCGAATTACTTTTATTTTCTGTTTTATAATTATCATTGTTCATATTATCGTGAACTAAAGTTAAGACCAGTAGGTATGTACGATTTCTTTGCGGAGTCTATCTAATGATTGAGTCTTGCCGTTAAGTATCCAATAATCTTTATTTGAATCAGTAGAAGAAAGCGCGTCTTCAAAAAAGATCTCTTTTGTCTTTATGTTATTTAGAAGTGTTCCAAGTTCTATTTTTTTGATCTCAAGTTTTTTTATTTCTGATTTTAATTCTTCAAGTACGGCAACCGCACCTATTGCTAAAAATCCGTCTTCTTCACATTCATTTCTGGTTTTTTGATTATATTTTTCTGTTTGTATTGTTGCGTCTAATAAATCGACAATCCTGCATATAGAGACAGTCGTTTCGTTTTTTGAAGTATTTACGCCAAGAAAACCATAAAGATCGTCCTCTTCCTTGTCGATTGATTGATGTTGGTTATTCATTTTTTTATACACAAAAAGCTCACCACGTGAGTAGAGGCCGAAACCTCTCATACCGCTTTCGCGAATATGGCCGACTAAGACACCTCACATGATGAGTTCTTTATGTCTTAGTCGGACTTTTTCACCATGCCATCGGAACTGCCGATAGTTTAGGCTACTTTTAGTATCTGTTAAAACTTTCAACAATACCTATTCAATTGTTCTTATATCTTACCACATAATTATCATTTTTCCTAATAATTTTTTCTTTCCAATGACCACAAAAAATATGAGTTTGCAATATTGCGACGACGTCAATAATAATGTAATATTTTTGGACAAGGTCCATATTATTAGTCATATTTTATATAATGAAAATCAAAATATCATTGCTCGCACTCGCGTTTTTATTCTCCCCCGCATGTGCTTTTGCCGATGTAAATAAGTCAGGAACGCTTTCATCAAATGAAACATGGTCACCATCTTCCGGTGTTTACGTTATTACCGATAACTTTACCATCCCTACAGGTGTCACACTCACTATCGACCCCGGTACTATCATAAAAATTATGCCATCTGGTCCGTGGTCTCAAATTCTTTTTACCGTTTCGGGTACTCTTTCTGCTATTGGCACTCCGTCTCAAAACATCACTTTCACTTCGTACAAAGATGACATCGGTGGCGATACGAACGGAAATGGCGTATCAACAGGAACTCCCGGTGACTGGGCTGCAATCGTCGTCAACTCAACAGGAACAGCAAATTTTTCTTACTCTAAAATTTCCTATGCGGGACGAGGATTTAGTTATGGTCCATATTATGCCGACGTGTATAACGACGGCGGTAATCTATTTCTCACAAATTCAATAATCTCATCAAGCGAAAATTCAGGAATTGTTCACGCGGGAGGAGTGCTCTCTGTAGTTTCCACAACATTTCAAGATAACACGATTGGAATTAATGCTTTCGGTTCAAGTACGGTTTCCGTAACAGGTAGTACTTTTACAAACAATACCAAAGCCGGAACGTTTGCATTTCAAGACGGACTTAAACTTTCCACAAGTGGCAACACGGTAAGCGGAACAGGAATGAATGGGTTTGGAATTTCGGGAACGATAAGTACATCACAAACATGGAAAGCCGACACTATTCCGTATGTCATCACCGACAACTTCACTATCCCGCAAGGAGTCACTCTCGCTCTCGACCCCGGCACCATTGTAAAAATTATGCCCTCCGGTCCGTGGTCTCAAATCCTTTTTACAGTTTCAGGTACTCTCTCCGCAATTGGTACCTCGGCTCAAAATATTATTTTCACTTCATACAAAGACAACATCGGAGGCGATACCAACGGAGACTCTTCGGCGACTTCTCCAAACACGGGTGATTGGGCGGCAATAGTCATCAGTTCAACCGGAACAGCCAATTTTTCGTATTCTAAAATTTCATATGGCGGAGCATATTTTAATTATAGTCCATACTATGCTGACATTTACAACGACGGAGGAAATCTTTCAATCATTAATTCTGTCATTTTATCAAGCGCCACTTCGGGAATTACCCACGCTGGAGGGACGCTTTCAGTAACATCTACAACATTTCAAGGAAATACAACGGGAATTAATGCTTTCGGTTTAGGCACCGTTTCTTTAATTGGAAATACTTTCACAAACAACACCAAAGCGGGAACATTTTCTTTTCAAAATGGACTTCGGCTATCTGCGAGTGGTAACACAGCAAGCGGAACAGGAATGAATGGGTTTGGAATTTCCGGTACAATAAGCACAACTCAAACGTGGAACGCTGACGGTATTCCATTTGTCGTCACGGAAAATTTCACCATCCCTACTGGCGTTACACTCACACTAAACCCCGGCACTATCGTAAAAATTATGCCCTCCGGACAATGGGGACAAATTCTTTTTTCTATTCAAGGTGCTCTTTCTGCAATAGGGACTCAATCTCAAAACATCACTTTTACTTCGTATAAAGATGATATCGGCGGTGATACGAACGGAAACGGTGCATCAACAGGAACTCCCGGTGATTGGGCCGCGATCGTCGTCAATTCAACAGGAACAGCAAATTTTTCTTATGCTATAATTTCATACGGCGGAGCATATTTTAGTTATGGTCCATACGTTGCCGATGTCTACAATGATGGTGGCAATCTTTCTCTCACAAATTCAACGATTTCATTAAGCGCCAATTCCGGAATTGTTCACTCGAGAGGAACAACAAACATTTCGCAAAGTTCGATACACGATAACGTCGGATACGGAATCAATAACGTGACCACAGTGATTCTTAACGCAAAAAATAATTATTGGGGTTCATTAAACGGACCGACTCACGTAAGCAATCCATTAGGTACCGGCGATAGAGTGAGTGATTATGTGAATTTTGAGCCGTATTTAAAAACTGACCCAACAAAAGAGCCGGAAAAATGTATTCAAGATTGTTATTCCGTTATGTTTATTCCAGGAATTGCTGGGAGTCAAATATATCGTAATTCGGAAGAAAAACCGGCGTGGTTACCGGATTTACTCAGTATGGAAAATGCGGATGTTCAAAGTTTGTTTTTGGATGCGAATGGATCAAGTATTCGCACGGATATTACGACAAAAGACGGTGAAGTTTTGGGGAAAGCTTATGGATGGAGTGACATTTATCAAGGTTTACCAGAATTGTTGAATTCTCTCAAGAATCAAAACGTTATCGCTGACTGGAAAGCTATTTCGTACGACTGGCGACTTGATTATGAAATGCTTTTAGAAAATGGTAATCAAACAGGCGACAGAGTTTCTTATCTCAACGCGAGTTCAACACCGTATATCCTTCAAGAACTGAAGAGACTCGCAAGTATCGCAAAAGACCACAAGGTTATCATCATCGGACATTCAAACGGTGGACTGCTCGCAAAAGCTCTTGTGAAAAAATTAGAAGACACGAACAATCCATTATTGGGAAATATAGAGCAGGTCGTGATGGTTGCGACGCCACAGCTTGGTGCTCCGAAATCTTTACTTCCAATGCTTCATGGGGGTGAAAATCCTCTTGCAAAATTGAATAGAGAAATGATGTCAGATGTAACTTATCGTCAGTTCGCGGAAAACATGCCGACGATGTTCAATTTGCTCCCCTCGTATGCATATAATATTCCATCAAAACCGTATGTTCAATTCGATGAACCGACAGGATATGCTAAAATAAAAAACAAAGCTGAAAAAAAGTATGGTGTTTACGATATGGATCCGCTTTTGAATCAAATGCGAAGTTCTTATCCGTACAGTACCGTTACTCGCGACAATCTTGCATATTTTCTTACTGGAGAGCAAGGAACACGAACAAAGCCGACAGTGGATGATCTCACAAGTCCGAATGTGCTTTCCAGCGGTTTGTTTGGAGACTCTGTGAATGTTCATGCGAATCTTGATACTTATCAATTTCCATCATCAATTAAAGTGACGCAAGTCGCAGGATGGGGACTCCCGACAATTTCGGGGGTGGAATATTTCCGCGGAGAATCAGATTGTGTAATTTTAGGATTTCTTATTTGCAAACCGACTTTTTCGCTTGATAAAAAACCGATGACGGAATCAGATGGAGATAGTACCGTTACAACAATGAGTGCTCTTGCTATGGATAATGCAACTAACGTTTTTGTGGATTTGAATACCTATAATAAAGACGTGAACAAAACACACGTAGACCATATTCGTGAACATTCGGATATTATTGGCTCTCAACCCGTAAAAATCATTCTCGAACACCTCATCAAAAACGAATCTCTTGATGCCATTCCCTACACAAAAGCGGTAAAACCTTCCGGCACTCATTACATCATGGCGGAAAAACATTCCCCCGTTGATATTGATGTGTACGACTCCGTAGGAAACCACACCGGCTACGTAAATAAAATAATCGATGGAGTTTCCGTTCGCGTTATTGAAGAAAATATCCCCAACAGCTCATATATTGAAATGGGTGGAAGTGCTTATGTAATATTCCCCGCAAACGAAGGAGGAGAAGTGAAACTTACCGGAACCGGCGACGGCTCAATGAATTTCAAACTTACCGAAGAAATTGATGATGTCGTAACCGCAACCACTGCGTTTGAAGATGTTCCGATTACTCCATTATTCAGCGGTTCTATTATTGTAGACACCGTTGCCAACGCTACACCGTTTTCCATTGATCAAAATGGTGATGGAAATCCAGATATTTCTATCACACCAAAACTAAACGATGTCGTCATTTTTGATTCCGAAGCTCCTCAAACAACCGCGACAGCGTCCGGAACTCTCGGTCAAAATGGTTGGTATACATCTGACGTTTCGGTTGCGTTTAGCGCGACCGACGAAGAAAGTGGTGTAAAAAGTACTTTCTATTCAACAGACAAAGGAATGTCATGGAAAATTGCAGAACCTTTTTTGATTTCAACCGAAGACACAACCACCATTCAATATTATTCAACCGATAATGCGGGAAACAAAGAAGCAACGAGTACTCTTGAAGTGAAAATTGATAAAACCGCACCAGAAGCAAAAATTTCCGTTGATGCGACCACGAAAGACCTCAAAATTGAAGGAGTTGATATGAATCCAACAACAATTACAAAAGATGTGAGTAACACCTACACCATTACCGACCTCGCCGGACATACCACAAAACTTTTCTTTCAAAAAACATTTCTTGGAAAATTGCTCACTTTTGCTAAACTTACAGGCGTTCAATACGATACCGCCGTAAAAGTTATTTTGCCGTCATCTTCATTCGTGTATCTTTGGAATCCTCTCGTAAATCCACCAATACTTTTGAGTCAAACCATTGCCGTGAATAATACGTACGCAATAGAAGCTTTGTATGTTAAAAAACAAGATCAAACCACCGTACTTCTAAAAAATAAAGGCGTGCAAGTTCAAAAGCAGGTTTTTACTGGTTTGCGAATTGTAAAACTTACACTCAACAAAGGAGTGGTCGGGTACGAGATATAATGTGGATATTCATTGTCGGTAATTGTTTGAAATGATAGAATAAGAGTAATAAAAAGATTAATTACATTTTATATGAAATCATTTTTTTTCGCGTGGCATCGTAAGTGGTTACTGGGAGCTATTGTATTATCCTTGTTGATATGGGGATATATCTATTATTTACTTCAAAACACAAATTGCCCTGCTGTTTTTTCTGGGTGTGATGAATACCTTTATTTACTTGGTGCCTTTACGTGGGGTTTCTTTCTTAAGTCAGTTTTAGTTTCAACTCTTCTTATCTTCTTTTTTTCACCTCGTGCTTTTGTTTTGTGGGGTTGTTTTGCTCTTGTTGCAATACCTTATTTTATTTGGGATATCACAACAACAAAATTTGGAAGTGGATTCGGGCTAAGTTTTTCTCCAGAAGATGTTTCTAACTTTGACGGTATGATTTTTTTGGGAATAAGTATTTTTATTGCCATCGTCGCCACAGTTTACGATTTTGTTAAGAAACGAAAAGGCGATACAAAAGCCAAATAGAAAAATCAATTATAAAAACAACGAACTCCTTAATCGGGGCTCGTTGTTTTTTTTGTGGTGTCGCAACAAGGTTTGCTTAAAAAAAATTCGCAAAAATTTTTTGTGGGCGTTGATTTTTACAGCCAGAAATTTACCAAATCCAAATTTTGAGTAAAAACCGGGTGTCACTACCTTACTAACATCCCTCGGGTCAAGACCCTTGGATAAGTAAAACGCCTCCCCCCGTTACCTCTGTGCGGTGAATATAAATATAAATTTACTTCTGAATTCTATACCCAATACACGAGCCATCATTTTTGCTCCTCAAAAATAATGACCGTTGTAGCACTTGGTGGGTGAAGAGATAAACATTTAATAGTGAACAAGTTATCTCACTTGCAACGTCGAAATGCAAGGTTCTTAAACATGATTAATTTTTATGATGTATGAAACACAACAAGAGAGAGACGAGGATCGCGAAAGGTGTGACGATATAGGCGATGGTTACCGCACGCAATCTGTAGCCGAGATCCTTGATGCACCATTGTCGCCATATACCGGTTCAGAGCTTACAAGAAAAATGGTAGAAGAACAGATCGCTGAGAGGTGGGGAAAAAGTGAAGTTGAGAATTACGATCCTTACAGTAATGCCCTCACTTTCTCAGCTTGGATCAAACGTGGCTTTCGAGTCATCAAGGGGGAAAAGGCACTCCGGTCAGTGACATATCGTGAAGTAAAGGATGCCAGCGGTCAGGTGAAAAAATATCCTAAAACCGTGTTCCTTTTTTATCAGCTCCAAGTTAAAAAGATGTAACCTTATGATTACACGCAATTTGACAATTTCGTACGCTACCGATGGCAGATTTCGATTTATGAACGGCGAGATCATTCCAAAGTTAAAAATCTCAAACCGTTTTTTGGCGCTCTCTGGTTTTGGTGTCGGGAGTCGTTGTTCCGTAGAGTATCACGACGAGATGCTTATTATTAAGAAAATTAAAACATGAATAATATAATAACCGTTGAAAAATCTCCGCTTGATCAATTCAAGACGGGGGTTGATAGTTTACTTGACCGTAGAAAGTATTTTATGAATAAGATTTTGCCGACACTACGGGAGAATGTTGACTACTACGTCATCAAGGGTAGAAAATCCTTGAGTAAACAGGGGGCGGAAACTCTGTGTGCAATTTACGGTTTGAAAGCATCATTTGAGAAAGATTCTGAAACTTTATCATCCTTTAAAAACGTGGACGATGCAATAGCGTATAAATGCACACTGCAAACTCGCGACGGGAATTTCGCGGGTGAAGGTCGTGGAGCGAGCACCCTCAAACAAAATGACGGAAACATAAATCGTTGTTTAAAAATCGCAACCAAGTCCAGTTTTATAGACGCTTGTATTCGTACGACGGGATTATCGGGGCTGTTTACGCAAGATTTAGAAACCATTCCCCTTACTGACATTTCCCCCGCACTAATACAGTCATCAAAACCAATTCCAAGTATTTACACAGCGGAAATAAAATCCGCTGATCCGTATGATGCACAACGAGAGTGGGATTCAGGGGGAGAGGAAGAAAGTAAAGATGAACCACAGCCAGATTTTGATAATCCCATGACAGAAAAACAAAGGTCGTATTTAACCAGCTTGATTTGTGAAAAATGTTCAGAACCGGCAGAGCGTGAGCGTTGGTTGAGCGAGGTTGAAAGTTGTGATAAGTTCGGAGCTTCGGCAATGATAGGTGAGTTTCTTTCCGCAGTGCCAAGGTATTAAGAGAGAGATTGGTGAGCATAAAAGAAGGCGATGACTATTATGGTTATCGTCTTTTTTTGTGTGGGGTTTGGTGTGTTTCTTTACGGTTTCTTATTCCCCTAGCCGGCGAGACCGGACGACGTACAGCAGTGTTTTTATTGCCAATAAACAGCATGAATTTTTCGTTGAGAAAAAGTAGAAAAAATGGTATGATGATGCCAATGAAAAATGCAGACAAAATCGCTAACTACATTGCGAAATATGGAATAAACGCACTACAGATTTACCCTTTACCAAACTCACCATACTGGATGGTAGCACAATGTCGCATGAAAAAAGAAACACCAGAAATGTTCCAAGTCCTCTTATGTAAACCAGAAAATGAAAAATGGTTCGTTGTTAGCAAAGCAATGACACTCAGTAATTTAGACGAGTTATACGCAAGCGTACTAGCGCTACGGCTAAGTACTAGCGAGGAAGAAACAGCAAGTATTCTTAGATAGAGGTATTATTACTACACCTGAATAAACAACTCAAATACGTTTGATTATTAGGGGAGCTTAAAACTGACTGTCCCTTTCCGTTTTTATTCCCCTAGCCGGGGAGACCGAACGACGTACAACGACCGCAAATCCTGCATATTTTCATTTGTAAAATCCACATTTTCGGGGTATTATGAAGTTTATGACTGACCGACAAATTCGCCCTGTTTAACGTGGCTTGATTCGCGTAAGAATCGAGCGATTTTTGTGTAAAGAATATGAAAGAAACCGACATATTAAAATTACTTCACGACATTAAAGTCGATAACATCAGGCAAGAGCGTGAGCTTTTTAAACATGTGACACTTCTTTCTTCTGCGATTATCAGCATCTTTGTCTTTTCCGGTAATAATCACATTCATTTTCTTTCAAAAATAGGAGTTGGCGGGCTGTTTTTTACGATTCTTGTTTCCGTGATTCACCTCTTTTTTATTATCATGTTTGAAAGAAAGGAGACTGAGGAAATTGAAAGAGCCGTAATCAAGATTAAGGAGAGAAAAGAAGGTGCTTTCAAAACTACTTTTATGACGGCGGTTCAAAGCGGTGATATAAAAATAGCATTATTGTCTCTAAAAAAGTTTTTTCACGATGAGGATCTCCCTAATTTTTTAACCAAAGTACTTCCTCTTTTTGAAAATCACGCGAAACCAATTGAAGAATGCGACGTTTTCATTGCTTCCGAAAAAGAAAAAATAGAAAACAGCAATTTTAAACTGCATTGGCAGAAATATTTTAAAGTTGCGATTGTTATTAACCTCGTCGTATTTTGTTTATCACTCGGACTTATCGTCGTAGACATTTTAATGACCACCTAATGAATATGAAAAAAGAACCAAAAGAAAAAGCGGAAAAATCATTGGAGGCGTGGATATGGGGCGCGGCTTGTGCTATCCGCGGAGCCAAAGATGCGGGAAAATTCAAGGACTACATTTTGCCTCTCATTTTTGTGAAGCGTCTTTGTGATGTGTTTGATGATGAAGTGGATCGTATTGCAAAGGGCGGTTCGCGCGCTGACGCTCTTAAAAAGATTGATGCCGACCATGGACGTGTTCGCTTTTATCTTTCCGCTCGTGCCAAAGATCCGGAGACACAGGATACATGGAGCGTCATTCGTTCACTTTCAAACAACATCGGCGAAGAACTCACTCGAATTATTCGCGAAGTTGCCTCGCACAATTCACTGCTTGACGGTGTGATTGATACCGTTGACTACAACGCGACCACCAGAGGACAGCGCGAAATTGATGACGACCGTCTTTCAAATCTCATAGAAGCGATAAGTCAAAAACGTCTTGGACTGAAAGATGTCAATCCTGATATTATCGGTCAAAGTTACGAGTACCTTATTCGAAAATTTGCCGAAGGTTCCGGACAATCAGCCGGAGAATTTTATACGCCGGGAGAAGTAGGAATGATTATGGCGTACATTATGGACGCGGAGCCGGGAATGGAAGTATATGATCCTGCTTGCGGTAGTGCGGGCTTGCTTATAAAATGCGAGTTGGCGCTTAAAGAAAAACAAGACAAAATCGGAAAGAAAACTTTCGCACCTTTGCGACTGTGCGGACAAGAATACACGACCACGAGCTGGGCGATGGCGAAGATGAACATGATTATCCACGATATGGAGGGAGATATTGAACTGGGCGACACTTTCAACAATCCGAAATTTAAAGACGGAACAGGACACGGAGTAAAGAAGTTTGATCTGGCGGTGGCAAATCCGATGTGGAATCAGCCCGACTTCAAAGAGGAATTATATTTGAATGATGCGTATCACCGTTTCCCCGCAGGAAATCCGGGAGGAAAAGCCGACTGGGGCTGGGCTCAACATATATACTCAAGTTTGAAAGATAACGGACGCGCCGCTATTGTGCTTGATACCGGTGCCGCCTCTCGCGGGTCCGGCAATGCCAACACCAACAAAGAAAAAGAAGTACGCAAATGGTTCGTAGAACACGATATTGTTGAAGGTGTTCTCTATCTTCCTGAAAATCTCTTTTACAACACCACCGCGCCAGGGATTATTATCTTCCTCAACAAAAACAAACCGGCAAAACTCAAAAACAAAATTTTCCTCATCAACGCAAGCCACGAATTCGTCAAAGGCGATCCGAAGAACTACATCACCGACGAACAAATAAAAAAGATTGCCGACACTTTCAACAAAAAGAAAGAGGCGGAAAATTTCAGTATGTTTGTCAGCAAAGATGATGTCGCCAAAAACGACTACAATATTTCACCGTCGCGATACATTCACCTCGGTGGAGTGGAAGAGTACACGCCAGTGGAGGACATTTTAACCGAACTTACCGCCGTTGAAACAAAAGCGAAGGAGGCGGATAAGAATCTGCAAAAGGTGTTAAAGGAGCTTGGATTTTAATATTTATGGAAACAGTAAAAGAAAAAATTGAAAACGCATACAGACACCTCGTCGCAAATGATGGATATCTTTTTGAGAAAAATGTGAATGAAAGAAGTATCACCCACAAATTCGCGGAGTATCTTTTGGCTGAGTTTCCGAATTATAATATTGACTGTGAGTATAACAAGAACTTGGGCGACGTAAAAACAATGCCTGTATGGGAAACCAAGAGAAATGAACTTGTTGCTGAATTAGAGAGAGAAAGTACGACGGAAAAACGAAAAGAAAAAATTCAGAAAATTCTTGATGGAGAAATATCTGTTTATCCCGATATCATCGTTCATCACAGGGGAACGAAGGATAATTTTATCGTCATAGAAGCAAAAAAATCCACAAACACTACCGGCAATGACCAGGAAAAGTTGGAATTATACAAAAGAGCATTGAATTATCAAAACGCCTTCTTCGTTACCTTTCTCGTCGGTGAGGATTTTGAAAATTTCAACGAGGATATGATAAGGGATTTGATTAAATAAATATATTATGGCGAATGAAACAATAAACAAAAAAACATCACTCGCAAATGAAGAAAGTTTTTCCTTTCTTAGTGGTCTTTGGACTGGCAAAAAACCGCCTTACACGAAAGCCGTGGTTATTCGAAATACAAATTTCAGCAATGACGGGAAAGTTGATTATTCAAATATTGCCGTTCTGGACGTTGAAATTAAACAATTAGAAAAAAGAAAACTACAAAAAGGTGACATCATTATTGAAAAGTCAGGAGGTGGTCCAAAGCAACCAGTTGGCAGAGTTGTTTATTTCGAAAAAGAAGATTCAGAAATAGATTACAGTTTCAGTAATTTTACATCAGTGATAAGGGTTATAAACAATCAAGAATTTGATTCAAGATTTGTTTTTTATTTTCTTTTTAATTTTTACTCGGAAGGAAAAACTGAGGATCTTCAGCGTAGAACAACAGGTATTAGAAATTTAGATGTATCGGGATATAAAGAAGCGGTTACTTTGCCGGAATATTCCAAGAGCGAACAAAAAGCCATCGCTCGCGTACTTACGACGGTCCAAAACGCCATCGCCAGACAGGAGGAACTGATTGCAAAACTCAAAGAGCTAAAGCGGAGCATGATGCACCACCTCTTCACCCACGGCACAAAAGGAGAAAAAACAAAAATGACAGAAATCGGAGAGATTCCAGAGATTTGGAAGATTTGCAAAATTAAAGATTTCGGGCACGTCATTACCGGCAATACACCGCCGACAAAAAATCTTGCATATTACGGTGGTTCCTATAATTTGGTTTCCCCTGCCGACCTAATTGATGAAATATACGTAAGAACTTCACATAAAAAAATTACCGATGCCGGTTTGCGAGTAGCGAGGACTGTACCAAAAAATTCGGTGTTCGTTGGTTGTATTGGGAATGTGGGGAAAATAGGAATATCAAAAGATGAAGTGACTGCGTTTAATCAGCAGATTAACGCAGTTGTATGCAACGAAAAGTTTAATTTTTTGTTTGTTTATTATTTGCTCACTTTCTACCGGAGTGTTCTCGAAAGTAAGTCAGCAAAAGTTACGCTTCCTATTCTCAACAAATCAAATTTTGAAAATATTGAATTTTTTGCTCCCGAATTAAAAGAACAAGAAAACATCGCGACAGCACTTTATTCTGTTGATAAAAAAATAGAGTCAACACACAGTAAGCTCTCCGTTTATCAAACACTTTTCAAAACTTTGCTTCACGAGTTAATGAGTGGCGAACGGAGAATTAAAAAAACATGAAATTAACAAAACTTACGATCAAAAATTTTAGAGGCATTTACGGTGAAGATAATTCTATCTCTTTTGAAAATTCGGAGATTATTTTTCTTATAGGTCAAAATAACGTTGGGAAATCAAGTTTTTTGCGAGCATACGAATTTTTCATAGCACCAAAACAAAAGGCTACGAAGGAAGATTTTTTCAACCATGATACAATTAATCCTGTTGAAATTGAAGCGGAATTTGAAGTTGATCCGGAAACTGACAAGAATGACGAGGACCTTCAAAAGAGCGGAAAAGATAAAGATCCTGAATGGATGTCAAAATGGATGAACTCAGAAAATAGGGTAAAAATAAAAAAACTATGGAAAAAAGTTGACGAGGAGGCGGAAAAATTCACTTTTAATCCCAAAGATGGTGGCAAATGGGTAAGTAAGGGTTTTGGTGGGTTTGATACCCTGATCACGAAATATGCTCCGACGCCGATTCCTATCAACGCGATGGAAACCGAAACTTCTTTGGAGGAAAAAATAAACAAACTTATTTCAGACGAAATGTTGAAAAGGGCAAAAGAAAATTTTTCAGATCAATACGATGTCGCGCTGAAGGCAATAAAGAAACTTGAAGATGATATGCTATCTTCGGAACAAATCAAAGGATTTAATATAAACATAAACAATCGATTTAAAGAAGTTTTTGCAAACCTTGAACTAACAATTTCTTCAAAAGGAGAAGATACTATTAATCTCTTAAAGGCGTTGGAGAAACACCACTCGTTGAATATAAAAAAAGATGGGGTTTCAAGAGACGAAGGATTTTTGTGTCATGGTCATGGTGTAATTAGACAAGCGTTATTTAATTTCATCGCTTTTTTAAATGAAATCTCCGGTGTCACAGATAAAAAATATATTCTTCTTTTTGAAGAACCAGAGTTGTATTTGCATCCGAAAGTTTTATATAACCTGAGAAAGAGTTTATATACTCTTGCAAAATCAAGTGCGTATCAAGTTTTATGTGCGACACATTCGCCGTTAATGATTGATGTCTCTCAACCACATAGTTCTCTTGTCAGAATCGTAAAAACTCCAACGGAAGAAACGATCACTTACCAAGTAGGCGATAATGTTTTTGGTAAGGAAGAAAATAAAAGAATTATAATGATGTTGAATAAAATGAATTCACACGTTTGTGAAGCTTTTTATGCAAATTCTGTTATTTTAGTGGAAGGAGAAACTGAGCAAATCGCTTTCAGGACTTTGTTAGAAAAATATTTTCCGAAGGAGGAGGTTTTTGTTTTATCGGCAGGATCAAAAACAATCATCCCATTTTTTCAGGAAGTTCTCACTCATTTTCATATTGAGCACTTCGTTATTCATGACTCGGATTCTCCCGGAAAAAAGTCTGTTTGGACGTTGAATAAAAAAATCTGGGGTCAAATAGAAAAATCTCGATTGATGGGTTTAAAAGTTAGAAGGTACGTGATGATAAGAAATTTTGAGGAGGCGAATGATTATGAAATGGAAGAGTCTAAAGGCAAGCCACTTTCAGCTTTTGAATTTGCAGACAGTTTGAAAATTGGAGATAAGAAGCCGTGTCTAACTTACTTAAAATATATTTTGAATAAAGAAGTCGAGCAGGAAGAACACACGCAGACGTGGCTTGAATCACAAACAATAAATGACATTATATGAAACCAACAGAATCAAAATCGGTCCAAGAGCGGATCCTAAAATATGCGAGTGAAGCCGGATGGACATATGTTCCCCGCGCCGAAAGCGATGTCCGCCGTGGTGACGAAATGTCGTATAAAAATGAGCCGTATTATAAGGCACTTTTGACCGCCAAACTTCGCGAGTTCAGTCCTTGGCTTCCAGCGAGTTATGCTTTTCCGATCCTTGTGCCAAAGATTGAAGGCAATAAACAGTTGCTTTTGGCGCTCCGTGGGCAAAGTACGGCTTATGATGAGGTGGAGAAAAGAGAGCGGAATGTTATCGTGATTGATTTTAAGAATCCCGAGAAGAATGTTTTTGAAGTTACCGACGAATTTTCTTTTTCCAATAGCCGATACACGAACCGGCAGGACATCGTCTTTTTAATAAACGGCATACCGGTGATTGATTTGGAATGTAAAAATCTTACGACTTCGGAAGGTATTGATAAAGCGCTGGATCAGATACGACGCTATCACCGCGAATCTCCGGAACTTTTGGCGATTGAGCAGGGCTTTTTGGCGACCGAAGGAATGCGTTTTGAATATGGCGTTACGTGGAATACTATGCGACGGAATATTTTCACGTGGAAAGGCGATAAAGTGGGTGAACTTGAAAACAAAACCAAAACATTTTTTGATATTAAGCACATTTTGAATCTTATTGAGAAGTACATCATGTTTATGGTGAAAGACGAGGAATTGTCAAAACTTGTCCTCCGTGAACATCAGGCAAATGCTGTGGAAGCCGTACTTGAGCGGGCTCTTCATCAGGAAGAAACGCGAGGTTTGATTTGGCATACGCAAGGATCGGGAAAGACCTACTCAATGATTAAAACCGCAGAGCTTTTGTTTAAGTCTGACGAAGCCGACAAGCCGACCGTAATAATGATGTTGGATCGCAACGAATTGGAAGGACAGATGGATACGAATCTTACGAATGCCGGAATGAAGAATGTAAGGCGGGCTGAAAATATAGCCGACCTCGTGGATATTTTGAAAAGCGACTATCGCGGTATCGTGATAACCATGATTCACAAATTCCGCGGACTTCCTGAAAATCTGAACACACGCAAAAATATCTTTGTCCTCATAGACGAAGCGCACAGAACCACCGGCGGAGATCTCGGTACTTTTGTTATGGCTGCAATGCCAAATGCTACGTTTATCGGATATACCGGTACGCCGATTGATAAAACCCAGTACGGAAAAGGCACTTTTAAAACTTTTGGAGTTTCCGACGCGAAAGGGTATTTGCATAAATACAGCATCAGCGAAAGTATTGAGGACGGGACGACGTTACCTTTGTATTATTCTTTGGCACCGAATGAAATGCTGGTACCGAAAGAAACGCTTGAACGCGAGTTTTTGGCGTTGGCTGATGAGCACGGAATTACTGACATTGAAGAATTGAATGCGATTTTGGAAAGAGCTGTTAATACCCGTAATTTCCTTAAAGGTCAGGGACGCATTGAAAAAGTTGGCAAGTTTATTGCGGATCATTTTAAAGAACATATTGAACCGATGAACTACAAGGCGTTTGTCGTCGCCGTGGATCGCGAGGCGTGTGCATTGTATAAAAAAGAACTGGATAAGTATCTTCCGAAAGAATGGAGCGAGGTAGTATATACCGGGACTAACAACGATTCGGAACTGTTGAAAGAATTCCATAATGATGCGGAAAAAGAAAAAACGATTCGCCGTGACTTTGCGAAATTTGGTGGAACTCCAAAAATTTTGATTGTTACTGAGAAACTTTTGACCGGATACGATGCGCCAATTTTGTACTGTATGTATCTTGATAAGCCCCTCCGCGACCATACCTTGCTTCAAACTATCGCGCGGGTGAATCGCCCGTATGAAAACGAAAAAGAAAAGATGGTTAAACCTCACGGTTTCATTTTGGATTTTGTCGGCATTTTTGATAAGTTGGAAAAGGCGCTTTCTTTTGATAGCCATGAGATCAATGCGATTGTGAAAGATTTGTCGCTTTTGAAAACGCGCTTTGTGGTGAAGTTGGAAGAAGATGCGAAACTGTATTTTGACCTCCTTGTCGGTCCATTTGATGATCGCCTCGCCGGTGTCTTGATTGAGCATTTCCGTGATGAGGAAACGAGAAAGACGTTCTTTAAGCTTTTTAACGAGATAGAAATGTTGTATGAGATTATTTCGCCGGATGCGTTCTTGAGACCGTATGTTGATAAGTATGCCACGCTTTCAAGTGTCTATCAGGTTGTTCATAATGCCTACGGGAAACATATCACCGTTGACCGTGAGTTTCAGAAAAAGACCTCCGAACTGGTTCAGCAACTTATACAAAGCAGTCCAATTAAGCTCTCCGCGGATATGTACAAGCTTGATAAAGAAGGTATTGAGATGATTAAGGAGAAGAATCAGCCAGACGAGGTGAAGATTATAAACCTTATCAAGAGTATTAAGAAACTCGCGGAGGAAAAAGCCGGTGACCCTGTTCTTATTTCTGTCAAAGAGCGCGCGGAGGATATTATGGACGCTTACTCAAGCCGACAAATGACTACAGCAGAGGCACTCCGGCAATTGTTGGGATTGGTTGATAATGAAGTAAAACGTAGTGAAGAACAAGATAAAGAAGGCATTTCAAGTATTGCGTGGTTTATTCGTGATGTTTTGACGGCGGAAAAGATTGTGGATATGCAAGCGGTGAAGGACTTGGAGGCGATTGTGAAAGAATATCCTGAGTTTGCCACGAGCGAAAAACTCACGCGGGATCTACGAAATGATCTGTATGAGAAGTTGGAAACTTTGGGATTGCCACTTGCCGAACAAAAGAAAGTAACAGACAAGATTATTGAAACGCTTGTCAGAACAATGCTATGAGCAAAAAAGTCATCAAAACATGGGAGTCAAAAAAAGACTTTAAAGAAGCTGTTTATCTGTATGCCGACACGATTAAAGTGAAGATAAAACAGATCACCGTCCGACCAATGACCAGAAAATGGGCAAGCTGTTCAACGACCGGCTATTTTACGTTTAACCTTGAATTGTTGGGAATGGAGAAGTCTCTTGGCGAATACGTAATTTTGCACGAACTTCTACATTACCACGTCCCAAATCACGGTAAGCTCTGGAAGTCCCTAATGGAAGCCCACATGCCGGAGCACGAAAAGATGGCAGAGAGGTTAAAAATATTATAAAAGTGATATCAACATCATATTGTAAAAACCAGCTCACCTCAAACGATGGGCTGTTTTTGTCTACATCTGGGTCATCAAGTAGACGCGGTGTGGGTGCATATATAAAAAAATCCTCCCTACTAAAAATAGACAGAAAAATGGTAAAAAAATTACCCCTTATTCATAATGAGGTATAACCGCTTTTTCGCAACCATAACCATAACCAAAAAGGAAAAATCATATAAAAACCAATTACAAAAATGAACAAAAAGAAAATAAGAAATTCTCTTTAATTCGTTACCATTTAACCATAACCACTACCTAAAAGCGGTTATGGTTTATGAACTTTCGTGAGGGCGTGATCCTCTATTGGTAGCCAGTCCAAAATGGAAAGAGCAACCTAATCTAGTCCATGGTTTTCCGTTGTTGTCTCGGCATGGTACCTCCTCAATGTTATAGCCAACTCGTTCTCACCCCACAAAGGAGGATCAATACCAGCGGCGTGTCAGCCAGTTATCACGATACGTTTTTACTCACATCATGAATACTATTATTTTGCTAGCTCTACCTTAGGGTTAAGACACGAGGATTCGTTAGCCTCCCTAAAGTCCAATTTATCAAACCTTATTCAAGCGAATTACTTAAAAAAGCCTCCATTGGTCTCTATATTATGGCATTTACTGAGACAGGCATAGAGTGAGCCACCTGCTACCTCAGCGACCCCTGGACGAAGAGCGTCTAGGGACCCCATTTTGGGTTAAAAGGAACCCAGAACCTTTTCGATGGTTTATAAGCCATCATTGATTTTTAACTTAAATACTTTCTTCTCCTATTTTTATCTTATCACAGCAAAAAAAACGTGCAAAAAACAGTTTTCTTGGCTATGGATATGGATAATAACAAGATTTTTACATAATGTGTTTTCCCCCTGTGCATAACTTTTTAGGAAGAGAAATTTTTTTGCTTGACACCAGCATCTCACGGTATATAATAAAAAATTATAGACTAGTTCAAAAACCAAAAACCAAAAACCAAAAACCAAAAACCAAAAGCCATCGCCAATTTAATAAACCGTGTACCTGTCCAAATATCCAAATAGGCTCTTTGGCATTTTTTGTGCATAGAACAAGCTAGACGCTCCCCGTTTAGCTCTTGTTTCTTGCAGTTACACGCAAGGGCTGTGTTTGGTAATGGTCGATCATTACTAACAACTAAAATAAAATACGGTGAAAAGCATAACAAAGGTTGCTGAAAATCTTTTTCGGAAGATTGAAGCGAAGCACCCTGCATTTTCGAGCTACATGGTTTTTGAGGAGGTATGTCAAAATATTTCGTTCAAGGGTTTAGCCCTCGCGCAAAACTTTCTGCATTTTGTTTCGCCTAATGATTACGAGATAGCCGATGCGGAATATGCGGAGATGGTTGAAAGATACAAGGAATTGATGAAAGAACACCCTCGCGACAAAGATTTACGAAGCGACTACAAAGAATTCATAAAGGAATACCCGAGTTGCAAAGCGTACAACGAGAAGGCAGTCAACAATCTTGTCGAGCACCTAAAATCGGGTCAAGGCAATAGTGCAAAAGTTGAAACTATATCCGGTTCATTCATTCCTCCGATGAAAGACGAGATGCGGGATCTCAAACAGCGTATTTGGGATGCGAAAACTGGAGAGCGAAATCAAATCAACATCAACACGATCGTCGCACAACCCACAAAGAAAAAAGATGGGGACGGAGAAGGTCAGTGTCAAAAAATTCGGGGGTGAAAATGAGGTAAAAGTTCAAAAATATCCTTATTTGTAGGTGAGCACTATTCGGGAAAAACACGATTGTCGACAAAAGAGGATAAATAGCTCGTCTCGTACAAAAGGGACATCAAAATGCACGATTTCGACTGACTGTAATTTCCCCAAAAACATTATTAAAAAAAGTAATTGAAACAAAAATATGGCAATAAAAAAAATACGAAAAGATGTACAGGAATTATTTAGAAAAATTGAAGACGAAAGACTCCGCCTCTGCGACACTACTCTAATTTTAGAAGAAGTATGCAAGAGGATCAAACTTTCCGACAGTGAAAAAGAGCAAGCATTTGATAAACTTGTTGAAAAGGATAATTACATGGTGGACAAAAAATTCTATCTTGAACAATGTGCAGAAGATCTATGTTACAAACTAACTTTTCCGACGTTAAAAAGTGCGAATGAATTTTATCGGCTCTGCACTATTGGGGATTTAAAAGATGGTCCAACAGCAAAGACTGCCGGTCGCAAAAAAATAGGAAAAAAACAAGAAAAAGTTAAAAAATAATCACATGAAAATGAAACAAACATACATTGATTTAATGAACAAAGAACTAGAAGAAACCAATCTGTCTGTTGAGAAAGTCGACATTGATGAAAAAGACGAGAAATTAGCACATGATCCCCCGCGACAAGAGGCGGGGGTGACGGAATCACATTCTCCACTGGGAAAAGTAACTAAAAATGATATAATGAATAAGCTACACAAGAGTTCAATAAATGACAACAATCTTCCATCTAAAGAAGGGGAACGGGGACTTTTGTGTAGCAACAAGATGTCATTCCGTTCTCCTTCTTTGGTTTCTTGCGGCAATGATTCATATGGCGACTCAATTCTCGTTTCTGAAATTGTCATTGTTCGCCTTTTTTTTCTCAGAATTTCCACACAAAAAAGAGAGGATACGAGAGCATCTGATTCTGGAGATGTATATCGCAATATTCTTGATGACGTCACAAATGAGAAACCAAAAACGGTTGTGTCTGTGGAGGAATATAGACGGGTCACTGATGATAATATAAGTACGGACGAGCGCATCATTGAACGGCTTCAATATCTTGAGGCATTATGTAGAAATATTATAAAAGCAGAAATACAAAAATTATGAGCAACGCAAGAAAAATAATTAACACTAAAGCAAAGATCCACCCTTACGAAGGTCGCGTTGGGCTGGTTTACCCGCGCGTTTCTTCAAAGAAGCAAGAAAAAGAAGGTTCGGGGCTCGACAGTCAGGAGGGGCGCTGTATTGCAGATCTAAAGTCTATTGGTATTCCACACGAAAAAACTTTCCCAGATACATTCTCTGGTGGTGGCGATTTTATGGAACGACCAGCAATGAGAAACTTGTTGGCATACATTGACGCGAACCCTCACAAAAAATTTGTAGTTATCTTTGATGACCTGAAACGATTTGCTCGCGATACAGTATTTCATATCAAACTACGCTCCGTTTTTAAAGCCCGTGACGTAACACTGCGATGCCTTAACTACAACTTTGACGACAGTCCTGAAGGAATGTTCATTGAAACAATTCTTGCCGCCAATGCGGAACTGGAACGTCTTCAAAACAAGAGACAAGTTGTCCAAAAAATGAAGGCACGTCTGGAACAGGGATATTGGCCATTTCGACACAGGAAGGGTTATAACATCGTCAAAGATCCCCGTCATGGCAAAATCGCCGTCCCTGACAACAAAGAAGCACCTCTACTCAAAGCCGCACTGGAAGGATTTGCTTCTGGCATATTTGTAAGAAGAATTGATGCGTGCAAGTTCTTATCCAAAAAAGGATTTTGGCCAAATCGATCTCCAGAGAAGTATATTGATAAATTTGTAGGTTTTGCAAGAGACCCATTTTTTGCGGGTTATGTTGAATATCCCCAATGGGAAGTAAGGCGCTGTGTTGGAAAGCATCAAGCGATTATCAGTATGGAAACATTTGAAAAGAACGCAAAAAGACTTAATGCTGAAATCGCCGGAAAAAGAATTCGCGTCGATATCTCACGAGACTTTCCTCTCCGTGGTTTACTGGTTTGTGATTTTTGTTCAGAACACCTCACTGCCGCTCGTTCTAAAAAAGGACGATTCCCTTATTATCTTTGTCACAATAAGGTATGTCAAAATTATGGAAAATGTTTGCGAAAAATTGATGTTGAAACACGGTTTGACAAGCTCTTAAAGGAAACCACCTTGAAACCAAAAACAGAAAAACTTGTGGAAATTGCGTTTGACCGTATTTGGAAAGAAGAGATTGAAGACCATGAGAAAATAAACGAGACCCACGCTTTAGACAAAAAAGCTCTTGAAAAGAAAGTACGAGATTTAACTACTCTTGTCGTTGAAGCAAAAACGCAGGTTCTCCGAACGATATATGAAACAGAACTTGAAAATGTAGCAGAAGAACTTGAGCAATCAAAAGGTGTACCCGCAAAAAAGACAGATCCGCAAATTTCTTATCGGACCGCCTTAAATACAGCAACCCGTTTTCTAAAATCCCCTTATTTTGTATGGAAAGAACTCAGTGTTGAAGAACAACATCGACTGTATTATTTTCTATTTGAAGAGAAATTGCGATACAACCATTTAACAGGTTATCGGACCGACAAAACTCCCCAAGCGGTAAGGCTTTTTGAGGAGTTTGCGACTAACGATTCTGCTTATGTGGACCTAGGGAGAATCGGACTCCCGTTTCGTCAATGCGAATGACGCGTCGTACCACTAGACCATAGGCCCAAGTCCGTGTGTTTGTAATACTACCAAAGTTTCGCGGGAAAATCCAGTTT
>Ga0172379_10003850_pt1 | contig 23216 bp, 17 predicted proteins | sample GrowelOW334metaG_FD_119756 | JGI IMG/M metagenome (GOLD analysis project Ga0172379, IMG submission 119756) | Groundwater microbial communities from an aquifer near a municipal landfill in Southern Ontario, Canada - Groundwater well OW334 metaG | ecosystem: Environmental > Aquatic > Deep... | reverse complement strand
CCCCACGGCCTATGCGCCTCGATCCGAAGCTCGCGCTTTCCAGCCGCGGGAAAACAAGGGTGAGCGCCGTGACGAGCGCGGCACCGCCTCCGCCTGGGCTTCTCCTTCGGTCAACCCGGTACCAAAAAAGAATCCCGTTCCGGTCGCGCGCGTCGAAACCGTCGGACCTCGCGCCGGATTTTTCGCGCGAATCGGACTAGACCGCCGAGGTAGCGGCGAATAACGTTTTTCGAAAGGGCGGCATCGAGCCGCTCTTTTTTTTCTTGACGGCCAATACTCCTGACGTTATGATGCGTTTCGTCTTAAGGGGAGTAGTTGCATCGATGGATCGTCAGCACGTCGGCCACAAGCCGGCCGGTCCATCGGCCTCTAGCGATAGAGGAAACAAGACCTTTCGCACCGTTTCACTCTTGTATTGGGTGGAGTGGCGCGAAAGGTTTTTTTTTGGCCGCGAGACGGCCGCAAGGAGAGCAGTAGGATGAAATTCGCAGTTCTCGGAATCGCGGTCGTCATGTACGGCCTCGTGATCGCCTTTACGGGCAAAAAGGCATGGTTTACGCTCGGCGCGGCCGCGCTCGTGGTTATCCTCGGCGTCGTCGGTCCGATCCATGCCCTCCGCGACCTTATCAATTGGAACGTTCTGCTCATCTATGTCGGCAGTCTCGTGATCGCCGATCTTTTTATTTACTCGCGCGTGCCGGCATGGGCCGCCGACAAGGTCGTCGAGAAATCGCCTACGCTCGGTTTGGGAATCGTCGCCATCCTCGTCATGACCGGCCTTCTCTCGGCTTTCGTTGAGAACGTCGCGACGGTCCTCGTTATGGCACCCATCGCCCTCGCACTATCCCGTAAAGTAGGCATGGCCCCCACGACCTTCATGATAGGTCTCGCGGTCATGGCCAACCTTCAGGGCACCGCGACGCTCGTCGGCGATCCACCCTCGATGATTTTCGCGTCCTACGCGAATTACGATTTCAACGCCTTTTTCTTCCATCAAGGGCGCTTTTCGATTTTCTGGGCTGTTCAAGCCGGCGCGATAGTCGGCGCGCTCTACTTTTGGTGGTATTTCCGGAAACTAGGGAAGTCGACGGTGGATCTCGAGATAGCCGAGATACGCTCGTGGGTCCCGACTATCCTCCTCGGCCTTTTAATAGTCGGCCTCGCGGCGATTTCTTTCTTTTCGGAGAGCCTCGCCAGGCTTTCGCCTTTATTCGCGGGTCTCGGCGCTTCCGGAATCTGGTGCGTGATCCTTGCGATCGTCGGGCTCCTTTGGTTTGTCGTAAAGATGAAGGAACCCGTCTCCGAAGCCGTGGAGCTGGTCAAACGCCTCGATTGGGAGACCATCCTTTTCCTCATCGGTATCTTCGTCGTCATCGGCGCGATTTCGGAAGTCGGCCTACTCGAGGACCTCGCGCGGATACTCCAGGATTTCATCGGCGGAAATATGCTGCTCGGCTTCGTCGTCATCGTCGGCATTTCCGTCGTTCTTTCGGGCTTTATCGACAATGTGCCCTATATAATCGTCATGCTACCGGTGGCGGCCTCCTTGGCTAAATCCTTGGGCTTGCCGCAGGAGCTCTATATGTTCGGCCTTCTCATCGGCTCCTGCCTCGGCGGAAATCTCACGCCCTTCGGAGCCTCGGCAAATGTCGTCGCGACCAGTTTGGTAAAGAAAGACTCCGGAATCGTGGTCAAGTTCGGCGACTGGCTTAAATTAGCCGGTCCGTTCACGCTCTTGACCACCGCGGCGTCCGCTCTTTTTGTATGGATATTCTGGCGCTGATAGTCCTTGTTCGACATAAAGCGGAGCGCCCTTCCTTGTCGAGGAAGGGCGCTTTTTCGCCTAAAAAAGTGCGTGGATTTAGCGGTCTTTTTTGTTGTAGCGCTCGCGACGTCCCGATTCTTTTTTGACCGGGCCCATCCCGCGAGGCCCCGAACCCCGAACGCTTTTTTTGGCGGATGTACCGTTCGGGCGAGAGCCGCCACTCGCCCGAGAAGCGCCGCCTGATCGGGTAGCCCCGCCCGAACGAGGAGCCCCGCGTGCATCTATTTTTTCCCCGCCTCGATCCGAGCCGACTTTTGCGCGTGATTTGTCGCTATCTTTACGGCGATCAGGGATTCTAGAATCGGGATTCCGCTCGTGGGCGGCGGCGCGTCTGGGCATTCTTTCTTCGATGGTTCTTTTTCGAGGAAGCGGCGCGCCGAAAAGGCCCGTTCGTTCAGGTTTCGAACGGTTGGCCGAAGCGACGGCCGCGGCAGCGTTCTGGACCGCTGCCGCGAAAGCCGGCGGCGCGGGGCTCTCGAAGCGTAGCCGCTCTCCCGTCGATGGGTGGACAAGAACCAGCAAGGTGGCGTGCAAGCCCAGCCTGCTCAAGGGATCGGTTTTCGCGCCGTATTTGGGATCGCCAGCGATTGGAAAACCTCTCTCCGAAAGCTGCGCTCGTATCTGATGCTTTCTCCCGGTTTCGAGTTCGAGTTCGAGAAGACCGAAGCCCGCGCCTTTAGATAGTACCTTGTATTTGGTGGCCGCCAGTTTAGCGCCGCGTTCGCCCGCTTTAGCGACACGCACCCGGCTCGCGCCGTCCGCTAAAAGCCAGGTTTCCATCATTCCGGTTGCTGCCTCGGGGCAACCCTCGACAAGGGCTACATAGCGGCGCTTTTCAGCAAGGTCGTCCCAACCCTCCATGAGAGCCTTTTTAGCCCGGGCGTTTTTCGCGAACACAAGGACTCCCGAGGTGTCCCTATCCAGACGATGTACGACCGCGGCTCTTCCCTTCGGATTTTTCGACTTTATTTTATCGGTGACCATATCGTAGAGCGTTTTCGCGCGCGAGCCCTCGGCCGCGATCACCGGAAGGCCAGCGGGCTTATCCACGACGATAATATCGTCGTCTTCATAGAGGAAGCGCAATTCCCCGCCGTGCTGTGGCGGACGTCGTCTGCGCGGCAGGGCGCGCTCTGTCGTTTCCCTTTCGGTAAATTCGGAATTATGCCCTCTGCTAGTTTCGACCGACTTGGGAGCGGCCGGCTTATGCTCCATCCTAGCCGCTTTCGCGGCGCTTTTCGCGCCGCGCCCGCTAACCGGAGTTCGTTTCTCGGAACTCGCCGAGTGCCCCGGAGCTCCCGTAGGTATAATGCTTTTCTTGGTTTTCTTGATTGACATAACTACAGTATAACCTCGAAACGGCTCCATGGTCGAGTGAGCGCCGCCGCGCTTGTTTCGAGATGTCCCGCGATTTCCGATTTATCGCTTTTGGTTGTTTTAGGGAACTTAATTCTTCTAATTATACGCATCGATGAAATCTCGAGAGTTAAAAGCCGTATTGCCCTTAAGCCGCTTATGCCTGGGGCGGCGCGACAAGCCGGAGAGTATGCGCATATCCTTGCGCCCTCATCCTCGCTATCGCTCGGCGCTCGGGCCCGTTCGACTCCCGCATCTGAATAAAAAACGACCACCGTTCCTTGTTGAACAGTGGCCGTCGTTTGGAGGTGGCGGGAGTCGACCCTCCGTTCGCCGCCATCGTGTCGGCTCGCTCCGGGCCGGGGTCCTCGCTTTCAGGCGCATCCTTGCGCCCTCATCCTCGCTATCGCTCGGCGCTCGGGCCCGTTCGACTCCCGCGTCTGAATAAAAAACGGCCACCGTTCCTTGTTGAACGATGGCCGTCGTTTGGAGGTGGCGGGAGTCGAACCCGCGTCCCCTGGCGCGAACCGTAGGCGTCTACAGGTTTAGCGGACCTTTCGAGTTGTCGGGGAGGGGGCGGCGGACCCGCGCGCTTTCCCTTCCGTATCCTGGGTTTAGTCCCCCGCGTTCTCCAGGTCGGACGCGGAGCGAGCCTCGGTCGGTTGCGGAACCTTCGGCCGCTCAAGGCGGCGCAGCCGGGATCCCGTCGTCATCGGCGCTTACGCGGCGAGGGCGAAGGTGCCGTTGTTGTTGGCACGTAAAAGGTTGCCCAATCAGGAGATAGGCGGCTCCACCTGCGACCCGCGATCCTGACCGCTCGGGTCGAGACCGGTACACCCCCTAAAGGTAATTCCGGAACACTTGGATCGTGTACTTTTAACATAGCCCTATTGGTCTATGAGGTCAAGTCAAGTCGCGAACATGCCATGCCGGTATTGGCGCCAATGCCATGCTTCCGTTTTTTTAAATATGCCCCTAGTGTTTGGTTTGGGTCGAGGTACTAGCGTGGAGTTGCCGTCTCGATTGGCGACCCTTGACGATCCATGCCTCCCTCCCTAAGATTCCGAGAAGGATACTTATATAAAGGAGCGCCGAATGGTCAGTTACAAGGAGCTTGGACTCGTCAACACGGTCGAGCTTTTCAAGAAAGCCGTCAAAGGCGGCTACGCCCTTCCCGCATATAACTTCAACAATATGGAGCAGCTCCAGGCCATCATCCTGGCATGCGTAGAGACGAAAAGCCCCGTCATACTCCAGGTTTCCGCCGGAGCTCGGAAATACGCGAACCAGACCATGCTTCAGTACATGGCGAAAGGCGCGGTCGAATACGCGAAGGAGCTCGGTAACAATATTCCGATTGTTCTTCACCTCGACCATGGCGATAGCTTCGAACTCTGCAAAAGCTGCATCGAGTCGGGTTTTTCCTCGGTTATGATAGACGGCTCTCACCTTCCTTACGAAGAGAACGTCAAGCTAACGAAACAAGTGTGCGAATTCGCTCATTCGCAAAAAGATTATGTTTCCGTCGAGGGAGAGCTGGGCGTGCTAGCGGGTGTCGAGGATGAGGTTTCTGCCGAGCACTCGAACTATACTCAACCCGAAGAGGTCGAGGATTTCGTTCGCAAAACCGGCGTCGACTCTCTCGCGATTTCGATCGGCACGAGCCATGGCCGGACGAAGTTCAAGCCCGAGCAGTGCACAAAGACCGCCGACGGTATTCTCATTCCTCCGCCCCTCCGCTTCGATATCCTTGAAGAGATCGAAAAACGCATCCCTGGTTTCCCTATCGTTCTTCATGGCTCTTCGAGCGTACCCATCGAGTATGTGAAGATCATAGAGAAATTCGGTGGAAAGCTCAGCGATTCCGTCGGCATTCCCGAGGAACAACTCCGTCGCGCGGCCAAGAGCGCGGTCTGCAAGATCAACATCGATTCCGATGGCCGCCTGGCTATGACCGCCATGATCCGCAAGGTTCTGGCCGAAAAGGCCGACGAGTTCGATCCTCGCAAATACCTCGGCCCCGCCCGTGACGAGCTTAAGAAGCTCTACTCGCATAAGAACAAGAACGTCCTCGGCTCCGCGGGACAGGCTTGAAAGGAGAGTCGCGGGAGTAGGAGCACGCGGAATAACTAAGTCTCCACAGCTCCTTAAGTAAATAGAGGCGTGAAGAGGTTAAAACTCTTCATGCCTTTTTTTTGAAGCTCACGACAATGCTAGTTAAATCCTGATTTCGAGCCGCTCTCCATACCAGATGTCCATTTCGACAGCCATACATAGATGCGGCCTGTCATAGGCGCGGCCTGTCATAGATGCGGCGCTTTCCCGATTTCCCCTTCCTGTTTTGGTAAATCGGAAGCGTCTATAACCGCGACCTCCGCCTTTTTCTGGCGACCAACAAGTCTTGATGCGGAGAACCATGCGGCCAAAAAAAGCAGGAGGATCAGGGGTAGCGCAAAATACCAGAGTCGTCGCAAGAAAAACCAAGGTAGAAAAGCCGCCGCTAAAGTCCAACTTAGGCCCGCGAGAACGCTGGCGAAGCGCTTGAAGCCACGGCTTTTGATAAAAAGGATAACGAGGGAGGGTATTAGGAGAATCGTCGATATCGCCAAAAAAGGGAAGGCGAGAAGAATATAGCCGCTTGGCTCGACGAGATTTCGTAACGCTTCTCCAATGCTTAAGGCAGCGTTGCAGCCGACGAAAAATGACAAGAGCCGGCGAAACGTCAGCTCCAGAGGAAGCCGCTCCCTGAAGCCATAAAAAAGACCATAGGCGACGAGGGGAAGAAGAGCGTATGGCAAGCTGCGATCGGCCCACTCGCCGAATGCCATTAGGGGAGAGCCCCATGGCCGAGGCACGAATAGACCTACGAGTCTTGCCACAAGCCATACGAAAGGAGCCGAGACAAGACCTCGAGCGATGTCATGCCATGCATCTCGCTGTTCTTCTCGCCGAACATCATATAGATTCGAGAAAACTATCCAGCCGAGCGGTACCGAAAGAATGAGGAATGTGTACATTTTTTCATTTTACCATGAGCGCCGCAATGCCGCCAAGGCGATGGCTGATAAGTATGCGCCGCTCGAATTCGGTCACCTATCGGCTATGGACGCGCTCGATGGCCTTATGCTAGAATACTGCGTATAGTTCCGCGCGTGCGGAAGCCTGTGAAGGAGGTCAGTTGGCAGACAAAGACTTGCGGATCAATGAACAGATCCGCGTCCGCGAGGTGCGTCTCATCGACGAGAAGGGTGAGCAGCGCGGAATCATTTCCACACTGGAAGCCGTCCGCATCGCCCGGGATCTTGGACTCGATCTTGTAGAGGTCGCGCCCCAGTCCATCCCGCCGGTCTGCAAGTTGCTGAACTACGGCAAATTCAAGTTCGAGCAGGAAAAAAAGGTCAAAGACTCGCGAAAGAAGGCCAAGGGCGGAGAGCTTAAAGAAATCCGTATGCAGCCGAAAATCGCGGGGCATGATCTCGACTTCAAGGCCAAGCATGTTCGCGAGTTCCTCGAAGACGGGAACAAGGTCAAGGTAACGATACGCTTTCGCGGTCGCGAACTTGCCCATACCGAACGCGGTGAGGATGTGCTTAAGGCCGTGCTAGCCCGGCTTGAGGGTTATTATATCATGGAGCGTACCCCCGCGATGGAAGGGCGGTTCATGTCGATGATTTTGAGCCCACGCGCCGCGATCATCAAAAAACAAGCCGAATCCGCAGCCGAAGCGGCTCCCGCTTCTGTCGGAATCTCGGTGGAGGCTCCAATTCAAGAGCCTGTCGCCGCTCCCGAGACTGCGCAAGCGTGAGTATAGATTCATAGGGAAGGACGGACATCATGCCTAAGATGAAGACGAAAAAAGCCGCAGCGAAGCGCTTTTCGCTGACGGCGACCGGTAAGGTGAAGTACAAGAAAATGAACCTTCGCCATATCCTCACGAAAAAATCGACAAAGCGCAAGCGCGGCCTTCGCAAGACCGGCTTCGTGAATCCGGTCGCGACCTACGCGATCAAAAAGACCCTTCTCCCTTACGGTTGAGAAGGCCATCCGCCTCCGGGAGCCCTGTCCGGGGCGGATCGAGAGTCGTCCCTAGTTAGGCGACTCACAAAATGAACGAGGAGCATTACCGTGCCCAGAGCAGTAGACGGAACCAAGCGGAAAGATCACCGCAAAAAAATTCTCGAGATTACGAAGGGTTTCTGGGGCCGTAGGTCCACGAACTACAAGGTCGCGAAGGATGCCGCCGCGAAAGCGCTTTCCTATGCATACCGCGATCGTCGCGATAAGAAGGGCCAATTCCGAAGGCTGTGGATCGCCCGTATCAACGCGGCCTGCCGCGCCGAAGGCCTTTCCTATAGCCGCTTCATCGAAGGCCTCGCCAAAGCCCAGGTTCAGGTCGATCGCAAGATGCTCGCCGATATGGCCGTCCGCGATCCCGTTGGCTTCAAGGCGATCGTCGAAAAGGCCAAGTCCGCTCTCGCGGTCTAGCCCTCATGATAAGCATCGAGCAGGTCCGCGCCCTCGAGGAGCGGGTAGAAAAGGCCGTCGCCTATATCGCCTCGCTTCGAAGCGAGAATATCTCGCTTGCGGATCGGCTCGAGCGTACCGAGGCGGCCTACGCGGCCGCTACCGGTCGTCTTGCGGAAGCCTCCGATCGTATCGCCACGGCCGAGGCTCTTGCCGAATCCAACGCGAGCAAGGCCGCGGAAGCCTTTGTTCGGATTGTGGAGCTCGAAGCCGCTGCCGAAGCATCAAAACATGACCAACTTCGAATAGAAGAAGGCATCATTCACGCGCTCGAAAAACTCGACGCTTTTGAGGATCTCGTTCTTCGTGTCGATGCTGTCGCGGCTCCGCTCCGAACTTCAGCGGTGGAGCAGGGATCCGTCGTACATCATGCCGAGCATTCTGACCTGGCTACCGTGACCGATGCGCGCGGCGTCAAGCTAGATTTCGATTCCGACTCGCCGGTTAAGGCTGAGCAGCAAGCGGCAAAACCAGTCGCGACCGAAGTCTTCGCCGATGAACTTAGCCTCGAGGAGCTTGAGGCTATGACAGCGCCGACTCAAGCCTCGGATCGGATTGAGTCGAACAGCCTCGTTGTGGAACACCACGAGACAGATCCCATCGTTTCTTCGGGTTCATTGCCGAGTCCCGTCGTGCTCGCGCCAGCCATTCTTGACGATAGCGACGATGGCTATTCTTTGCCGAACGAGAGTGTACCCATCGCCGATCCGGTTATGGCTTCGCCACAAACTCATTTAGGGCATCGTGATGTCTCAACCGAAAGCAAGCCATCGGCCGAACCGCGGCCTCGTATTTCTCCTATAGCCCCGCCCCAGGCAATTCCTTCTCAAGCGATTCCGACCGCAAGCGTCTCGGTAAAGACCGAGAACGAACTCGACATTTTTTAGGGCGGCTAACTTAAATGCCCGTCGAGGTCGTGACCATCGATCTGCTCGGTACGACCTTTACCGTCCAGACCGACGAGTCGCGCGAATATATGGATGTTCTCGTGGCCGAGCTAAATCTCCGCTTGAACTCCCTTCGGTCGACAACCCGCGTTTCGGACCCTCTAAAACTATCCGTGCTCGCGAGCATAACTATACTCGACGATCTGGTCAGGCTAAGGCGAGAAACCGGAGGAGAGGAGTTTAGCCGTGTAGCCGCGCGGCTTATCGGCCGACTCGATGAAACCCTCGCTCTATCGGCCTCCGATGAGTCCGGTTTACCTTCTCCTTGATTCGATGTCCGAGCGCCGCCGCGGGACCTCGTTGATTTTTAGCCATACTCTCTATAGAGTGAGCTGAAAGAGGATCTATTGGACGGTACTGTCGGTATAGTCTTAGGCGATACTCGAGTGCTCGCCGAGCTTTGCGGTGCTAACGATTTCAACCTTCGCACCATGGAACGCGTGCTCGGCAAGAAAGTATATAGCCGAGGGAATGAGCTTTTCCTCGAGACCGAAGATCCCGAGACGAAAGAGCTTTTTAAAAAACTCGTCGGTGGGGTCTTGGATTCGATGGCCGAAGGGCTTCCCGCGACTCCCGATCTCATCATAGCCCTCCACGCTAGCCTCACCCCGGAAGGTTTGAATCGCAAAGCCTCGTGTGGGGAGGATTTTCTCGATACCTGCTTGCAGATACCCGGAAGCGGCAACAGAGTATTCCCTCGGTCGAAAAGCCAAGCGCTTTACTTGAAAGGGCTTTCAAGCTTTGACCTAAGCATCGCGGTAGGTCCAGCGGGTACCGGAAAGACATATTTGGCGGTCGCATGGGCTCTTCGTGAGCTACTCACTAAGTCGAAACGCAAGCTCATACTTACACGCCCCGTCGTCGAGGCGGGCGAAAGCCTGGGCTTTCTGCCAGGCGACCTAATCCAGAAAATCAGTCCCTATTTACGCCCGCTCTACGACGCGATGGAAGCCCTCGTACCCTACGAGACTATTCGCCGTCTCGAAGAGACACGCGCGATTGAAATCGCGCCACTCGCGTATATGCGCGGTCGGAGTCTATCAAACTGCGTCGTAATTCTTGACGAAGCGCAGAATACCACAAAGGAACAAATGAAAATGTTCCTGACGAGGCTCGGGGAGAATACGCGTGCGGTGGTTACCGGAGACGTTACCCAGATCGATCTTCACAGAAAATCCGACTCTGGGCTTGTTCACGCCCTCCAAGTGCTTACGGGCATCGATGCGGTATTCGTGTCCAGGCTCGACGCGAGGGATGTCGTGAGGAGCGCCCTCGTCAAGCGCATTATCGAAGCTTATGAATCCGAATAAACGGGGATCACGCGGAGAGGCCGCCTCGAGCTTTGGAAGCATGAATATTCCCGAATTGCTGCGAATATTTTTGAGAGGCGATTCGAAAGACCGAATCTCGGTATTCGCCATTGCCGTATCCTTCGTGGCTGGCTTTATAATGGTCCTTTCGCTTGGCCCCGGAGCCGCGATTTCTAGCTCGGCTCTTTCCGATATCGAGGTAGGGCGAGTGGCGGACAAGGATATAGTCGCCGATCGCGAGATAGATTATATAGACGAGCGAGCGACTCGTTTGAGGATCGAAGCCGAGGAACAACTCGTGCTGCCGATTTTCGTCGTCGATGAAAAGGCCGGAAGAGTAGCGCTGGAGCGTTTCGAGTCTTTTCGGGAGCTGCTTCTTAGTCTTGCGGATCAAAGGCTGGCTACTGATACCCTCTACCTCAAAGTACAGCGCGATTTTCCCGAATTATTGGCTCGAGAGGATATCCTCGCCCTTGCGCGCTATCCGCTCAAAGCTCAAGCCTTTTCCAATGCGGAAGCCGTTCTCGGCCGGCTCCTCTCTCGAGGAGTCGCCGCCTTGCCGTCCTCTGGATTGGAATCCTTCAATCCAGACTACGCTGAGATACGCCGAAGGAACGATGCCAAACTAGAGGTCGAAGAACTGCCTCTGGGGAGGCTTCCGACGCTTCGCACAATAGGGTCGGCTATTGACGATGAGCTAGCGGCGCGAAGGCTTCAAAGACCATTGACCGCTTATGTCGCGGTTCTCACGCGAAGCTTTATTGTCGAGAATGCCTTTTTTGACGCCGAGCAAAGCGCTAAACGCCTGGAATCCGTGCGCAAACGCGTGGAACCGGTAGTACGCTCGATCGCGCGCGGAGAGCGTATCGTAAAAAAGGGCTTTATCGTGAGCGAGGCGGATTACGCGAAGCTTTCCGCCGTTAAAACGGCCTCTTCCAAGGCGGATTGGGGCCGAATAATCGGAGACGCGGGCTTTTTCATATCAATCGCGGTACTCTCTCTTCTTCTTCTCGGTCCCGCGCTTTCTGGTGTCGTCCTGAAACGCGGAGAGGTTTTGCTCGCGGCCGGAGGGGCTCTTTTCTATTTTTCGACAGCCCTTATCGCTTCTCGTTTAGTCGAATTGCCGACGCCCCTCCATCTGGCTCTTTTCCTTCCCACCGCGTTGTTCGCGATGCTCTTCGCGGTGCTCGCCGGCCAGCGTTTCGCCGCTTTGTATGGGTTGATCTTATCTTTATTGGTCTTGCTCGCTTCCGGTTTCGACGCTCGACCCTTCAGCCTTGCTCTCCTGTCGGCCGCGGCAGGCGCTTTCGCGGCTAGAAGCGCCCTCGCTCGCCTAGATCTCGTTCGAGCGGGCGCTTTTCTTGCCGTCCTAGAAGCCGTTTCCGCGGCTCTTCTATCCGCCCCAGGGGCCTTAGGCCTGATGGACATTCTGGGTCCCGCTCTCTGGTCCGCGGTAAACGGGCTTATGTCCGGGCTTCTTTGTCTCGGCTTCCTTCCCCTCCTCGAACAAGCCTTGAACGTACCGACTAGATTCCGCTTGATGGAGCTTTCCGATCTCAACGCGCCAATCTTAAAACGGCTTCTTACGGTCGCTCCGGGCACCTATAGCCATTCGGTGACCGTTGCCCATCTGGCCGAATCTGCATGCAGGGAGATCGGCGCCGACCCTTTGATCGCGCGGGTCGGAGCCTACTATCACGATATAGGAAAGATCGAGCAGCCCGAGTATTTCGTTGAAAACCAAGCCGGTTATAATAAGCATGACGAGATCAACCCTCGGCTTTCCGCGACGGTGATACGGAGCCACGTCAAGCTTGGAACAGAAAAAGCGAGAATGCTGGGACTCCCGGACGAAGTCGTGAATATCGTGGCGGAGCACCATGGCAATGGACTCATCGCTTGGTTTTACGGACAAGCCGCCAAGGAAGACGCCGGTACCAATCCCGAGGATTTCGCCTACCCCGGGAAGCCGCCAAGGAGTCGCGAGGCGGCCGTCGTCATGCTCGCGGACACGGTGGAGGCCGCGACTCGGACCCTCAAGCGTCCGACGCTGGTAAGGCTCGAGCAGTTCATTGGCGAGCTCGTCATGGACAAGGTGAAGCAAGGCCAACTCGACCGCTGCGAGCTGACCTTCCGCGACCTTGATACAATCAAGAATAGCTTTACACGCATCTTAGCCGGACATTTTCATTCACGCATCGAATATCCCAAACAAAAGGAACAAAGCAGATGAACGCGGTAGAGATCGGTTTCGAGGGTATGGACGAGAAATCCTGGGCTTCCGCGGCCAAGGATTTCGCCCTCGCAGTCTTAAAAACTCTCGGTAAAGATGGCTGGGATCTCTCCCTCCTATTCTGCGGCGATGATTTTATACGGAACCTCAATTCGGAATATAGAAGCAAGGACGAGCCCACCGATGTTCTCTCTTTCGAGCAAGGCGGCGAATACGAGTCCGCGGAAGGAGATCGGCGATTTCTGGCTGGGGATATCGTTATTTCTCTCGAGCGCCTCACATTCAATGCCGCGGAATTCGGCGTTTCGGAGGAAGAAGAACTCAAACGTCTCCTCATCCACGGCATTCTCCATCTCTCGGGTTTCGAACATGAGGACAACGACCCTTTGCGACCGATGCTTTTACGCCAGGAGGAGATCCTTCGCGAGCTTTCCGTGGCGGAGCTTTCATGGAGTATGAAAGCATGAAACCTCGAGAGACGATTTTTGAGCGCCTCTCTCTCATTGGTAAGCGGAGAAGAGCCGCCAAGGAAGGAGCGCGGCAACAGCGCGCGCGAACCGAGCAGCGCGACGGCGAATCCCAGCCTGAGACGGGGGCGGAAACCGGAGAATCGCAGGGGCGCATCGATGCGATAGACGCCCAAGCCGAACGTCGCGAGATGATAAAGGGCGTCCAAGAGCTGGGTGAGACGATAGTGAAAGAAGTAATGGTGCCGAGGACCGATACGGTTTTCGTTCCACTTGATGTGGAGCGCGACGAACTCTGCGAAAAAGTGGCCGCCTCGGGGCATTCGCGTATTCCCGTATACCGCGATACGATAGATGACATAGTCGGCGTGCTCTACGCGAAGGACCTTCTGCGGGCGATCGTCAAGGGCGGCGATTTCTCGCTGGCCGAACTCGTGCGCAAGGCTTATTTCGTCCCAGAAACGAAGCGCATCGACGGTCTTTTACGGGAATTCAAGCGCAGGCGAGTGCACATCGCTGTCGCCGTGGACGAGTACGGCGGCGTGTCGGGGATCGTGTGCCTCGAGGATATAATCGAGGAAATCGTCGGCGACATCCAAGACGAGTTCGACGAGGAAGTCGAGGATTTCGTCCGTCTTGACGAGGGTTCTTGGCTTTGCGACGCGCGCGCCGATCTCGACGACTTGAATGACGAGCTCGGCCTCGATTTGCCCGCCGATGATTTCGACAGCTTGGGCGGCTATGTTTTCGACCTTTTCGGCCGCATCCCTTCGCGTTCCGAAACCATCTCCGGCGGAGATCTCAGTTTCACGATAATGGAAATGGATGGCCATCGTATAACGAGCGTGAGGATAGACAGAAAGCCGATCGAGGAAGGCGAATCGTGAGACTTGGCCGGTCGTGGCTATCTATCCGACACTTGGCTCTGCTTTTTTTCGTATCCGTGGGCTGGCTCGCTTTCTCGCCTGATCAAGCCTGCGCGCAGGGCTCGACGACGCTTGGCGGTTCTAGGCCCTCGGCGCGAGAGGCGCTAGCCCGGGCCGACGCCTTGCGTTTCGCCGAGGAATGGTACGGTGCCATCGAAGCCTACCTCGTCGTCGTTTCGATCAACCCAAGCTATGGGGAAGCCTATCGCGGCCTCGCCGAATGCTATTACGAGCTCGAGGAATACGACCAAGCCCTTTCCTACGCCAAAAAAGCCGCTCCCTTCTTGAGCGGCGATGCGGCTCTCGCCGATCTCGAAGCCTTTATCCGTATCGGCCTCGGAGATACCAAAGGCGCGCGCGCCTTGTTCGAAGCCGTCATCGCTCGGCTTCCGAACGATCTCGACGCCCGATTCGGCTTAGCTCTCCTTGACCTTGCCTCGGGAAAGAAGTCCGAAGCCCGCTCTAGGCTCGAGGAAAGCCTTCGGCTTTCGCCGATGAACGCGCGTGCCCTGCTTTCTCTTTCGTTGATCGCCCAGGATCAGGGGCGGACGGAGGAAGCTCGCGCATTGCTCGATCGAGCGCTCCGCTTCCATGGTCAGGAGCCGCGGGTCCAATACATCGCGGCTCGGCTCGCCGCGGAAGCGGGCGATCGCGCAAAGGCTGTTTTTCATGCGCGGAACGCCCTCGAGTCCAAGCCCGCATATGCCGCGCCGCGTCGGCTTCTCGCCGCGCTCATGTATGAAGCGACCTCCTACGACGAGGCGATCGCGCTCATGCGCGAGGCCATAGCGAGGGATCGCAAGGACGCGGCCTCCTGGTTCACCTTGGGCCTTGCCCAGGCAGCCTCGGGTCGCCATGGCGATGCCGTCTATAGCCTGCGAACCGCTCTCGGCCTCAAGCCCGACGATGAGCTGGTTCGAATCGCCCTTGAAAATCTCGTGACGGACGGCAGCCCTCTCGAAGATCCTTCCAGAGAAGCCTATGCCGATTGGCATTTCAAGCGTGCCGCGGAATTCGAGGACCGAAGTCTCTTCGATCAAGCCCTTTTCGAGTACAGACGTGGCTTAAGGCTTTTCCCCTATTCGAAAAAAGGAAGGGCTTCCTATGCCGAACTGCTTAGAAAGCGGGGCTATCCGGCCAAGCAACTTGCCGAGCTCCAGTTTCTCAAGGGTATCGGCAAGGCCGATACTTCCATTCTCGACGCGATCGAGATATATGCGAGCCTCTTAGATGAACGAGTCGGCCTGACCTGGGGTATTGACCAATACGCTCTTCAAAAGAGGCCGTATCGAGTATCGCTTTTTTATGCTCCCACGCCGACGGAGGGAGCCCATACGGACGGGGAAAACCTGCTCGCTCGATACCTCGGAGACCTGCTTGGACCCTCGACGCGCCTTTCGCTTATTGGCGCGAATCAAAAGGCCGGCAAAACAGGTCTTTCGGGAACGGCATCGAGCCTTCGCTACGAAACCTCCGTCGCGTCTTCAAGCGAGGCATTTCGGCGCGCTCGCGACGCCGACGCCGATTATTATCTGCTTTTTTCCGCGAGAGAGACCGAACGCGAGGTCGAGCTGTCCGCCGAGCTTCGCGTCGCGCGGACAGGGAGCCTCGCCGCCTCGTTTCGCTCGTTCAGAACGGGCAACGACAGGGTGAAAAATACCACTGTCAGACTTGCCGAGCTTATTGTTTCGGCTCTCGAGCCGCGAGGCGCCGTGTTGAAGCGTAGCCAGGATCGGGCCATCGTCGATCTTGGCGCTTCCGACGGCGTGAAAAAAGGCGATACGCTATTGGTCCTCAAAAAGGGCTCTCTTGGTGTGCTATTCGAGGGACTTGGATCGGCTTATGCGGCCACTGATGTCGTGGGTACCCTGGTCATCACCGCCGCTGACGAAGAAGTCGCCGAAGGTATTCTATCTAGTTCAGGCTTTTTCGATACAATTAATGAAGGCGATGAGGTTATCCGAGCGCCGGGAGAAAAGTCGAAGTTGTCGGCGCCTTCCGTCTCGGCCGGGGTGGGGCAGGGCGCTGCCGGAACGGCGGAAAAAACGGTGGCGCCGCAGGCTCCGCTCGCGCCCGAGCCGGAATGGCCGGGGCTATTCGCCGCGATACAGAAGCTTCGGTAAAAACACAAAGTTTTTTCGCGCTTGTTTCGGTCTTTTTAATGCGGCCTCGTGGTTCGATATTTGAAACGTCATTTTGGATGTTCTTATAGCTTGCCCAATTCGATAAGTAGGTATAGAATAGGCCCGCGGTCGGACAATCGTTTCGCCCGGAAATATCATCATCTTTTTCATGTCGCATAAAGGAGGGCATGATGAATTCCTACATTAAGCAGGTTCTCGACGATCTCAAGGCTCGCTATCCCTGGGAAACCGAATTTCTCCAGGCAGCCGAAGAGGTTCTCGAGTCCATTAGCCCGCTCATCGACGCCGAGCCTAAATATAAGGCACAGCGCATTCTCGAGCGTATCACGGAGCCCGAACGCACCGTCATGTTCAAGGTGCCCTGGATGGACGACAAGGGCGAGTACCACGTAAACCGCGGCTACCGCGTCCAGTTCAACAGCGCCATCGGTCCCTATAAGGGCGGCATCCGCTTCCACCCGAAGGTTCAGCTCTCCACCCTCAAGTTCCTCGGCTTCGAGCAGACCTTCAAGAACTCCCTCACCACCCTTCCCATGGGCGGCGGCAAGGGCGGCGCGGACTTCGACTCCAACGGAAAGAGCGACAACGAGATCATGCGCTTCTGCCAGAGCTTTATGACCGAGCTCGTGAAGCACATCGGTCCCGATACCGACGTTCCCGCAGGCGATATCGGAGTCGGCGGACGCGAAATCGGCTATATGTTCGGCCAGTACAAGCGCATCGCCAATGAGTTCTCGGGCGTGCTCACCGGAAAGGGCCTCACCTTCGGCGGTTCCCTCGTTCGTCCCGAAGCCACCGGCTACGGTGCCACGTACTTCGCCGAAGAGATGCTCAAGGCCAAGAACGATAACCTCAAAGGCAAGACGGTTTCCGTTTCCGGCTTCGGCAACGTGGCATGGGGCGTTTGTATCAAGGCAAGCCAGCTTGGCGCCAAGGTCGTGACGATCTCCGGACCCGATGGCTATATTTTCGACCCGGACGGAATCGGTACCCAAGAAAAATGGGACTACCTGAACGATATGCTCGTCATCGATCGCAATAAGGTCGAGACCTACGCGAAAAAGTTCCCCAACGCCAAATTCTTCGCGGGACGCAAGCCCTGGGAGCAGAAGGTCGACATCGCGATGCCCTGCGCCATCCAGAACGAGCTCAACGGCGAAGACGCGAAGACTCTTCTTGGAAACGGCGTCAAAATCGTCGTCGAGGTTTCGAACATGGGTTGCACTCCGGAAGCCTGGAAGCTCTTCGTCGAGAAGAAGATTCCCTTCGGCCCCGGCAAGGCCGCTAACGCCGGCGGCGTAGCCACCTCCGGCCTCGAGATGAGCCAGAATTCCATGCGCCTTCTCTGGTCGGCCGAAGAGGTCGATAAGCGCCTCCATGACATCATGATCAGCATCCACAAGACCTGCCTCGAGACCGCCAAACAGTATGGCGCCGAGGGCAATTACGTCGTGGGCGGAAATATCGCGGGCTTTAAGAAAGTCGCCGACGCGATGATCGCCCAAGGCTTGGTGTGAGTCGTTTGAGCTAATCGGGTTTTCGTTTCCATTGACGAAAAAGCAAGAGGGCGGCCTTCGGGTCGCCCTCTTGCTTTTTCGTGGAGGGAGAATGCCGCGAGTTGGTTTTTTGGGCTTCGTGGTCTCGCCTTGACAGGTCAGTCAAGCGCCGCTCAGAATACTTGGATAGTATGATCGGCTGAGGCTGGATCGGCTAGCTTGCTGGGCTCTCGCGTTGGTTTCGGAATCATGACGGCGAGTATAGGCCTCGCCGCGCAGTCCCCGCGACAAATGGACGATACAGCGCCGAAAGAGGCTATGAAGAGCCCCGGGACGCATGAAACAAGGTCGCGAGGCGATCGCGCACGCGCCGTGGCCGAAAAAGGCGCTCTTTCCCGGACGCGTTATATGATAGCAGAAACGAGGAGACAAGCGCCATGTATTTCAACGAGCTCGTCGCGGCCTACGACCAAGCCCGCAGGGAGCGAAATGTCTTTCACGATCTCATGTGCCGAAGGGTCCGGGAAGTGCTCCTCGTCGCGAGTCTGTACGACTCCTTCGTCGTGGAGTCGGACGGAGTCCTTACCGAGCAGATTTACGGCGAGTACTTCAAGCTGAACCTGAACACGGTGCCGAGGATCACCTGCGCCTACGACTCGGAATCGGCCCTCGATCTTTTTTTCCAAGGCAAATTCGACCTCGTGATTTTCATGGCCGGCTTGGATTTCGATAAGCCCTTGGAGCTAGCCGGCAAGATGAAGGGAATTTGGCCCGATACGCCGATACTCCTCATGGTCACGAATAACACCAGTCTCGTAGCCTTGCCTTTCGACCGCCCCGAGCTTCGCTGGATCGACCGAGTATTCGTATGGAACGGCTACTCCAAGCTATTTGTCGGCATGGTGAAGTACGTCGAGGACACGATGAATGTCGACGCTGATACGCGCTCGGGGCTTGTCCGCGTAATTCTTCTTATCGAGGATTCGGTGCGCTATTATTCGCGCTATCTTCCTCTTCTCTATAAGGTCGTGCTGCGGCAAACCCAAGCCCTCATCGAGGAGGAGCAAGGCGTCGAGACCTACAAGCTTCTTCGCATCCGCGCGAGGCCGAAAGTGCTTCTCGCCTCGAGCTACGAGGAGGCGGTCGAGCTGTTCGAGCGCTACGAGCCCTATATACTTTCGGTTATAACCGATTTGCGATTTCCGCGGGCCGGAGCGCAAGATCCCGAGGGCGGATTCGAATTCCTGCGAATGGCAAAATCGCGCATCGCTGACCTTCCCGTGATGATCCAGTCGAGCGAGATCGGGATGCGCGAGCGGGCCAACGCGATGGGCGCGGCTTTCGCGGACAAGAACTCGGAATCACTCGAGCACGAACTCACTTCCTTTCTCCAGGTGAATCTCGGTTTCGGCTCCTTCCGCTTCAGGGACAAGGAAGGGGAAGTGATCGCCGAGGCGAGGAACATGACCGAGTTCATCGAGCTTCTCAATCGCGTTCCGCCCGAGAGCCTCCTCCACCATGCCAGCCGGAACCATTTTTCCGCCTGGTTGCTCGCTAGGGGCGAAATAAAATTCGCCCGCCTCCTCAAAAGCTACCGCGTCGACGATTTCACGTCGATTCCGGAGTTGCGCGATTTCGTCCTGCGAATCGTCGAGGGTGTGCGCCGCGGTAAGTCCAGGGGCACCGTGCCTAATTTCGAGGCCTCGATGTGCCACGACGAGAATTGCATGATGCGAGTCGGCGACGGCTCGGTGGGAGGGAAGGGCCGAGGCATCGTATTCGTCAAGAGCCTTCTCGAAAACCTGAATTTCCCTCAGCATATCGCCGGTATAGATCTGAAGATCCCATTGACCGCCTTCCTCGGAATCGACGAATTCGAGCGCTTTCTCGAGCGGAACGGGCTTTGGTCCTTCGCCTATTACGACGCGGGATACGATGAGATTCGTCGGCGCTTCCTGGCCTCGCCGCTCTCCGACGAGCTTGTCGCGAAAATGCGCGAGCTTCTGGAGGCGACCGAGAGGCCCCTCGCGGTGAGATCCTCGGGGCTTTTCGAGGATATGCTCATGGTACCGTTCTCGGGAATTTACGAAACCTATGTCATTCCTAATTCGCATCACCTCATGGACGTTCGGCTCAAGCAATTGGCGGACGCGATCCGGCTGATTTACGCGAGTCTTTTCTCCGAGAAAGCCCGGGCTTATTTTTCTGCGGCGAATTACAATCTGGAGGAAGAACGCATGGCCGTGGTCGTGCAGGAACTCGTCGGCGCCCGACGCGGGCGATGGTTCTATCCTCATATATCAGGCACGGCCCAATCCTATAATTATTACCCCGTTTCCTATGTGAAGCCGGAAGATGGATTATGTGTCGCGGCTCTCGGCCTGGGCTCCTATGTGGTGGACGGAGGCGCGGCGCATAGCTTTTGTCCGCGATACCCTAAACTCGATGTCTTGGCGCCCGAGCGCATGAGGGAGAATTCCCAACGCCTTTTTCGCGCGGTCGACATGGAACGTTCCGAGCCGGATCTCGCCTCGGGAGAGGGTGCCGCCCTAGCTGAGCTGGACTTGTCCGAGGCCGAAGGCGATCCCCGCTTCGGTTTGCTGGCCTCGACCTGGGATATAGAGAACGACCGACTGTACCCCGGCATCGGGGCTCGGGGACCGCGCTTTATAGACCTCGCCAATATTCTCAAGAACGATGCCTTGCCTTTTGCGCAGGCGATCGAACTCGTCCTAGATTTAGGCCAACGTGCCATGGGCACGCCCGTGGAAATCGAATATGCCCTCAACCTCGACGAGCCATCCGGTAAGCCCGCGCTCTACATCCTTCAGTTCAAGCCGCTCATACGCAGCGAGGATAAAATCGAAGTCGACATCGAAGGAGTCGATCCCTCCGAATGCCTCATCGTCTCCGAGCGCAGCATGGGCAACGGAGTAGACCGAACCGTAGCCGATATCGTGTGGGTGAATCCCGCCCAGTGGAATCGCTCGGAAAGCCACGCCATAGCCTCCGAGGTGGAAAGCCTCGACAAAGAATTAGCCGCGCTCGGCCGCCGCTATATCCTCGTAGGCCCCGGCCGCTGGGGAACGCGCGATCGCTGGCTAGGCGTCCCCGTCAACTTCTCGCAGATATCCCATGCCCGAATCATCGTCGAAGCCGATCTGCCCGATTTTCGTGTCGAGTCCTCCCTTGGAAGCCATTTTTTCCATAACGTTACGAGCATGAATATCGGCTACCTCACCGTGCCCATGAACGGCGGACCGAGCTTTGTCGACTGGGCATGGCTCTCTTCCATTCCCGCGAAACGGACAACCGAACATTGCTCGTGGACAGTGCTTTCCGAGCCCCTGGAAATTCTCATGGATGGCAGAAAGAGCAAAGCCATCGTGCGAAAGCGAGTTAGCGGTACTTAAAAACTTTCTTGCATGACTCTATCGGCTCTCTCGTATCTCTGGAGTCCCCGGCGTCGTCCGGCGAAGCCCGGACGCGCGTAACAAATTCGCCCGAGCCCCCAGTCCCGGCTCCGGTGCCGTCCGCGAAGCGGACGCGCGTTTCCCCCTATCTCCAGCGACCGCCCCGATATCTTACATTCTCTCCCTCGCCGCCCAAGCGAAATGACCACGACATTGGCCCCGTTCGCTCAATACCAGCCGAAACGCCCATGAATCCATGCGGAACGACGGGTGGCATTAAAAAAACGGGGCCCGAGCTTGCCGAGGGTCTCGTTTTCTTAATGCCAGGCCCCGTCCCGCCAAGCCTTCAAAAGCTATTTCGTGTCGCGCTGCGCAATCAGCCCACATCGCGGTCGTTTCGCGCACATTGACGGGCAAGGCGCTTTTCGCCAGAATGACCGCAAATCGCCTCGCGTCGTTCCGTTCAAGCGTAACGCCGCGCCGGTATTTGGAGCTGCAACAATGGACGCAAGTTCGCTCGCGAAGAGTCTTCACCCGCTCGAGGTGAAGGTTCTTCTTCGCTATGCCGAGGGGGCCGCCCTTGGGGATGAACTCGATGCCGCACGCCTTGGCATGGAGCTCTCGTATAAGGAAGGCCAAGCCAATCAAGCCTTTTCCTGGCTCGCCGCCAAGGGACTCGCCGCCGAGTCCTCTCGGGCGGCCAAGACAATTTTCGAGCTCACCCCTTTGGGCAGGACATTATCCGCCTCAGGTACGCCCGAAGAGCGCATTCTCGCTTTTTTGCGCGAAAAAGGCCCGTCGAGACTCCCTGAGATCGTCGCCGGTCTAGGGCTTGAGCAAAAGGACGTAGGCTCGGCTTTCGGCCAGCTTTCCAAGGAGGGCGTTCTCTCCATGGATTCGGAAAAGCGAGCGTCTTTGTCCGGGGCCGCTCTACCCGCTCGGATCGGCATCGTTCGCGGCCTTCTCGAAAAAGCGGCGGTGGTGGAAGATGGGATTCTCGACGAGAGTCTTCTCTCGGCCGAGGAGAAAAGCGCGATGTCGGCGATAGCCAGGAAGCGTGGAGCCGGAGATGCCGTTTTCCGCTCGGCGGAGCGCGAGACAGTCCGCTATCGGCTTTCCCTCGCGGCTGTTGAAGTCAAAGCCGCCCTCGAATCGGCTGGATTATCCGGTGACGAGATCGGCGCCGTAACGCAAGAAGTGCTCGCGAAGGGCACGTGGAAAACCGGGACCTTCCGTCCCTACAATGTGAAGAGCCCCACGGCGCGCCTGATCCCCGGCCGTCGAAATCCCTATGTGGAGTTTCTCGAAAGCGTCAAGGATAAGCTCGTTTCGCTTGGATTCGAGGAATTCGATGGCGGCCTCGTCGAGACGGAATTCTGGAATTGTGACGCATTATTCATGCCGCAATTCCATTCCGCCCGCGATATCCATGACGTCTACCACCTCGCCGAGCCGCAAAAGGCCAAATCCATCGAGGAACCCTTTCTTTCGCAGATCGCCGCGGTCCATGAGAACGGCGGCCGAACGGGGAGCCGAGGCTGGAACTATTCCTTCGATCGAGAATTTACGAAGCGCTTGATTTTGAGAAGCCAAGGAACGGTTCTATCCGCTCGGCAACTCCCGAACGCTAAAATTCCCGGCAAATATTTCGGCATAGCTCGATGCTTCCGTTACGACCGCGTCGACGCGACTCATCTTTCGGATTTTTACCAGACCGAAGGCATCGTGCTTGGCGAAGACGTCAATCTTCGCACCCTTTTAGGTTTTCTGGAAATGTTCGCCGTTGAGGTCGCCGGCGCGACGGAGGTGAAATATGTTCCAGGATACTTCCCCTTCACGGAACCCTCGGTGGAGGTGCATATCAAACATCCGGTTCTCGGATGGTTCGAACTCGGAGGCTCCGGGATTTTTAGGCCCGAGGTGACCGAACCCCTGGGCATTACCGTGCCTGTGCTCGCCTGGGGCATCGGAATAGACAGGATGGCGCTAATGGCTCTCGGTTTGAACGATCTCAGAGAGCTGTTCAGTTCCGATATCGAGAGCGTGCGCCACCGTCGCGCCAAACTGTAGCGACGCGGCGCGAGCCGATTGACGCCGAGCGCCGCCATGCCGAAATCAACGAAAGCGCGATGCGCGACGCCAGTCATGCGTCGCATCGAGCCAAACCGGAGAACGATATGCCTAAGATAGAAGTCAATGAAAGCCAATTCTTTTCTCTTCTCGGTAGGCGCGTGGGGCCCGCCGAGCTGGAAGCCTTGCTCCCCGTCGGCAAGGCGGAGCTCGATGAATGGATCATCGGTCCGGAGGAAGTAGTCTCGGGGAAAGGCGCCGAGGGGCGAACGATTAAAATCGAGCTCAACGATACGAACCGCCCCGACCTTTGGTCCACCGCGGGAATAGCACGCCAGCTCCGCGTGCGCGATACCGGAAAAAGGCCGGAGTATCCCTTCTTTTCCCGCATGGGAAATCTGAAAACCGTGAAGAGGCGAGTTTCCGTCGAGGGATCGGTGAAGGGCGTTCGACCTTTTATCGCCGGATTTCTCGTTTCGGGCAAGGCGATCACCGACGCTACCCT
>Ga0172379_10003849_pt1 | contig 23229 bp, 22 predicted proteins | sample GrowelOW334metaG_FD_119756 | JGI IMG/M metagenome (GOLD analysis project Ga0172379, IMG submission 119756) | Groundwater microbial communities from an aquifer near a municipal landfill in Southern Ontario, Canada - Groundwater well OW334 metaG | ecosystem: Environmental > Aquatic > Deep... | reverse complement strand
TGTTTATCAATCAACAATAGCCGTAGGGAGCGGACAAATATTTGGTAAGGGGGTTGGATTTGGAACACAATCAAGATTAAATTTTTTACCAGAATATCAAACAGATTTTATTTTTGCAGCTTTCGCTGAAGAGTGGGGTTTTATTGGAGTTATAATCCTTTTTGTTTTATTGGGGCTTATAATTTGGCGTATATTACACATAGCTCTTCTTGGAACTACAAACTTTGAAATACTTTATGGAGTCGGACTTGTCATTTATTTTATGATTCATTTTATTATAAATATAGGAATGAATATTGGTATTATGCCAGTCACTGGCATTACATTGCCTTTTATGAGTTATGGTGGGTCTCATTTACTAACTGAATTTATTGGTCTCGGTATTTTAATGGGAATGAGTCGTTATGGAAGGGTGGCTCATCGAGATGATATGCATAATGAATTTCTTGGTATATAATCAAAAAAATGGGCCCGTCTACTTCGTTACCGACTCCGCTTGTTCCCGCAATGTAGGATACTACATCTTGGTCACAATACTCGTCGTCGCCTCGTATCCAGACCCATTTTTTTGATTATAAAAATACAAAATGCAAACACAAATTATAGATGGGAGAAAAATTAAGACTGAAATATTGGAGGGAATAAAAAGAGAAGTGTCTCTCTTACCTTTTGTTCCGGTCTTTTGTGATATCTTGGTAGGGGATAATATTTCTTCTGTACAATACGTAAAAATAAAAGCCAATACAGCCCTATCTGTTGGGATAAAATTTCGCACAGCTGAATTTAAAGATTCTGTTTCAACAGAAGAAATAATATCAGAAATAGAAAATCTAAATAGAGTTCCTCATATGTGTGGGATTATAATTCAATTACCATTACCAAACCATATAGATAAAAGAAAAGTTCTAGATGCTATTGAACCGAAGCTCGATGTAGATTGTTTGGGGTATATAAATAGTGAAAAGTTTTATAACAATGAAAGTGAAATGGGATATCCAACAGCCATGGCTTGTCTTAAAATCATAGATAGTTTAAATATTGATTTAGTTAAAAAGAAAGTATTGGTCTTAGGGCAAGGTAATTTAGTTGGTTTACCGGTATCTCATTTGTTAAAGAAAAAAGGATTTGAAGTTGATATTGCCAATAGTAAAACGGATAATATTGAGACCTTAATTAAAAATGCTGATTTAATAGTTTCTGCGATTGGAAAAGCAAAATATATAAAAGGGGATATGGTAAAAGATGGAGTTGTGATAATTGATGCTGGTACCTCAGAAGATAACGGAGCTGTTTCTGGGGATGTCGACTTAGATTCGGTCATAGGTGTTGCATCTTTTGTTTCTCCTACTCCCGGCGGAGTAGGGCCTGTTACAGTTGCAATGTTGCTTCAAAATGTATTACAAGTAGCAAAAAATAAAATATAAATTATGAACATTACTTTATTTAATTTTTTCTTTTCTTTTTCATTGAATCCCACAATTGCTGGGTTGTCACTCTTTTTATCAAATATTTTTATTTATATTCTTATTGTTTTCGCTATCTTAATACCTATTTTATTTCGTCGAGATTTTATTTATTCAATACTTGTTTTTTGCACAGGGGCAGGGGCTTGGGTTTTTGCATATATCATAAAAAATATTTTTATGATACCGCGTCCTTTTGTAACTTTTAATCTAATTCCTTTGTTTATGGAAACAGGTTTTTCTTTTCCTTCGTCTCATGTGGTAGTTATTTCCGCTTTGTCTGTCCTTGTATGGAACAAAAATCGTAAACTAGGGATTATTTTCTTTGTTTTTACTCTATTAATTGGACTTTCCCGCATCATAATCGGAGTGCATTATCCTGTTGACACTATTGCTGGGCTATGTTTTGGTGTGCTGGCTGGACTTATTGCGATATGGTTTTATGGGTGTTTTAAAAAATTTGCTTTTTTGAAGAAATATATATAGAATAACCTTATTATGTTGAAGACAAGAATTATAGCAGTATTAATACTCTTATTAGGAATTGGGCTCGGTTTTTTTGTTTATAAGTCAGAAGTTGCTCATAGAAATCTCACAAAAGATGCTAAGGTAACGGGCTTTGCGAAATATCCATTCAAATTGGGATTGGATCTTTCTGGAGGTACACACTTGGTCTACAAAGCAGATCTTGCTTTGATAAATTCTACGGAAACAAAAGATTCAATGGATGCACTTCGTGATGTGATTGAAAGACGTGTAAATGTTTTTGGAGTTTCAGAGCCAATTGTTCAAGTACAGAGTGGCGGTTTTTCAAATGCTGGAGAGGAAAGATTGATCGTAGATTTACCCGGAGTTACAGATGTAGCAAAAGCAATAGAAATGATTGGGCAAACTCCTATTCTTGATTTTCGTACAGAGAATCAGAGTAAGGATATACCAACACAGCAAGTAAGCGTTGGTAAAGATGGGAAAATTGATTTAGGAACCTTGGATCCTTATGCTTCAAAATTTGTAAAAACAGAACTCACTGGCCGTTTCTTGGACAAAGCGATTCTTGAATTCAATCAGACAACAGGTGAGCCAGTTGTATCATTACAATTTAATGACGAAGGCTCAAAATTATTTGAAAAGATTACATCTGAAAATGTTGGGAAAACGGTTGCTATTTTTCTAGACGGAGCTCCGATATCTATTCCAACTGTGAATGAAGCAATTACTGGAGGTAAAGCTCAGATATCAGGTAATTTTACTCCTACAGAAGCAAAAACTTTAGTTGGGCGTTTAAATTCTGGAGCCCTTCCTGTTCCGATCAATTTAATATCTACGCAAACAATCGGTCCATCACTAGGAGTTCAAGCTACAAGTGCTGGGGTGAAGGCTGCTCTTATAGGGTTCTTAGCTATCGCACTTTTCCTTATAATTTGGTACAGACTGCCTGGTGTGATTGCCGTAATAGCCTTATCAATGTATGTAGTTATAATGCTTTCGATATTTAAATTAGTTCCAGTTACTCTTACCGCTGCAGGTATAGCTGGATTTATTATTTCGATAGGTATTGCGGTAGACGCCAATGTCCTTATTTTTGAACGTATAAAAGAGGAACTTCGCAAGGGAGAAGATACTATTGGAGAATCAATTCATCACGGGTTCAAGAGAGCATGGCTTTCTGTTCGCGATTCTAACATCTCAAGTATCATCACAGCTATTATTCTTTTCTGGTTTGGAACTTCACTCATTAAAGGTTTCGCTCTTGTATTTTTGATAGGTGTGCTCATTTCTATGATTTCGGCAATATCTATAACAAGACTTTTCCTCTACTCGCTCAATATTAAAAAGAAAAATAAATTAACAAGTTTTCTGTTTGGGTCGGGATTTAGTAATGCTAGAAAAATTACTGCACACGCAGTCCAAAAATAATATGTTTATAATTAAATACAAAAAAATATTTGTTAGTATTTCTGTCGGACTTGTTCTGTTGTCTATATTGGCAGTAGGATTATCTGGGTTGAAATGGGGTATTGATTTTAAAGGAGGGTCTTTGTTGGAAATTGAATATAAAACTGCTCGTCCAGAACAAAGTATAATAGAGAATACAATCAAGCCTTTATCTTTTGGAGAAATGGTTATTCAACCTACTGGAACAATGGGCTATAGTATAAAAGTAAAAGAAATTAACGAACAAGAACGTACCTCCATAATGACAGCGCTAGGGGCTGATGTTACTGAAAAAAGTTTTACCTCAGTCGGTCCATCTGTCGGAGCTGAGCTTATTCGTAAATCAATCTTATCATTCATTCTTGTCGCACTTGGAATTATTTTTTGGATTGCTTTTTCTTTCCGTAAGGTTTCTAAACCAGTTTCATCTTGGAAGTATGGTTTGATTGCAATAATTACTTTGGTTCATGATATTTTAATTCCAGTTGGAGCATTTGCGATATTGAGTAATATTTATGGAACAGAGATAGATACACTATTTGTAGTTGCTATCCTTACTATTTTGGGACTTTCTGTTTCAGATACAATCGTTGTATTTGATCGTATTCGTGAAAATATCAGAGTAGGTCATTATAAAACATTTGAAGAAACAGTCGGCAAAAGTTTAGAGCAAGTCTATACTAGATCTATTGCAACTTCTTCAACTGTAATAATAGCTCTCCTTGCTTTGGTTTTCTTTGGTCCATCAAGCACAAAAGTTTTTGCTATGATGCTTACAGCAGGAATGTTCTTTGGAACATATTCTTCAATATTCTTAGCAAGTCCACTCTTGGTAATGTTTAAGAATTTACAGAAAAAATAGGATGAAAGGTAAATGCCCCGCAGGCTTCGCCTGCGGGGCATTTATGCTATAATACGTTAAGTTATTAATATTAATTAAATTAAATTTATGTATATAGTATTAGGAATTGCAGTTGCTTTGGTTTTATATTTGGTTTTTAAATACAATGGTTTTATATCTTTAGTGAACCGTACAAAAGAAGCATGGGCAGATATCGATGTACAGCTCAAGCGTCGTTATGATTTGATTCCCAATTTAGTAAACACTGTAAAGGGCTATGCAACCCACGAATCTGGAACTTTAGAAAAAGTAACAGAAGCTCGTTCAAAGGCAATGCAGGCTGGCACAACAGCAGAGAAAGGAGAAGCAGAAAATATACTATCTGGTACACTCAAATCTTTATTTGCGATATCAGAGGCATATCCAGATTTAAAAGCCAATACAAATTTCTTACAACTTCAAGCCGAGCTTTCAGATACTGAAAATAAAATCATGGCTTCACGTAGATTCTATAATGGCAATGTTCGTGACCTAAATACTGCGATTGAAATGTTCCCCGGAAATATGATCGCTTCTATTTTCAGATTTACAAAAATGGATTTTTTTGAACTTGAACAAGATAGTGCAGAAAAAGAACCAGTTGCAGTCAAATTTTAAATAGGTTTATGGCAACGCTTTACACACATCAAGGAGAAAATGTTAGGAAGACTTGGATGCTCATGAGTGTCTTTTTGATGATTGTTATTGGGCTTGGATATGTGTTTTCTCAAATATATCATAACTTAAGTATCTTGTATTTTTTTGTGATTTTTTCTGTAGTGATGAATATTGTGAGCTATTGGTATTCTGATAAGATTGCTCTTTCTATGGCTGGAGCTCATCCTGCAACCCGCGAAAAATATTTTGACTTTTACAATATTGTAGAGAATCTTGCTATTACAGCTGGGCTTCCAATGCCTAGAATATTTGTAATAGAAGACTCATCTCCCAATGCTTTTGCCACAGGTCGCGATAAGGAACATGCCGTCGTAGCTGTGACCACAGGGTTACTTTCTATTATGAACAAGACAGAGCTTGAGGGTGTTATAGCTCATGAAATGAGCCATATTGGCAATAGGGACATGCTTGTATCTACTGTAGCTGTGGTGCTTGTAGGATTTGTGGCAATAGTTTCTGATATGATGATTCGCATGACTATATTTGGTGGCGGACGAGATAATGATAGGGAAGGAGGCAATGGGATTTTTATGATTGTTGGAATTATCTTATCAATTCTTGCTCCAATCGTTGCGACACTAATTCAGCTCGCTATCTCTCGTAAGCGTGAGTACTTAGCTGATGCATCTGGTTCTCTTTTAACTCGATACCCAGAAGGACTTGCAAGTGCTCTCGAGAAAATTGGTAAATATGGTACTCCAATGAAAAAGCAATCAAATGCTATTGCGCATTTGTATATTGCCAATCCGCTTGGTTCTGGAAAGTTCATTAAGAAAGTTGGTAATTTATTTTCTACACACCCACCAATAGAAGACAGAATAAAAATATTAAGAACAAGTTTATAATTTTAGAAATATTTTATTTTATGAAAAATAAAGATTATCCACCAAAATCAGAGCCATCAAAAAAAGAATCCATGAAAGGTGGAATGAATAGAAGAGATTTTTTCAGGATTTCTGCAGTTACTGGGGCGGGTCTTGTTTTTGGACTTAACCCATTTGATACTAAAGCTCAGACAGAAGAATCAAATCATGCAAAAAATTTAGAAATAAAAGACCCAGAACTAAATAAAATAATTAAAGAATATCTTGAACAAGAAACTTCTCTTTCAAGAGAAGAGGTTAAAAAAAGTCTTGAAAAATGTGGATTTATTGAAGATTTAGAAAATATAAATATTCAAGAGTTAGAAGTAAAAAGTCCACAAAAAAACCATGCAGATAATGATTTATTAAAAGAAGCACTAGAGAGTGGAGAAGTGGAATTAGATAAGAATAAATTAAATATTATTCAAACGGATTTTAATATAGTTGGAGATTATAAGAGTGGCGCTTTTTATCTTGATAAATATAAATGTATTTTTATTAATCAATCAAGAAATACTAAAGAAGCTAAAAAAGAAAAAATAGAAAGTTTTATTTATGAAAAAACTATTGATTTGGAATATGAAAAAACTCGAAATCTTATTTTGAATTCAGGTATATCTGTAGAGAAAAAAGATCAAAAAATTAAAGAATTAAATAATTGGCTGATAAAAACTTATGAAGGATCAAAAAATGTTGAAAAAATTTTTGAGTTAATCGAAAGAAATCTCGAGGAAATTAAAAAGTCTGTAGAAAAATTTTGTGCAGGCGAAATGGTCAAAAAAATTATAACAGAAACCAATTTGCCTCATGAGGCTTTTCATTATTTTTTAGTAACACAATTAGGAAAAGAGGGTTATGAGGGGCCGTCGATTGAAGAATTACTTATTATTGCTATAAAAGGAAAGATAAAAAGATTTGGTAAAGATAATGATTCTAACTATGCTCCCATTGATTCTTTTTTAGACGATGGTGTTGCTAACGATCCAGAAAAATTATTAGAATTTTGTAGAAAAGTTAAAGATGAAAAACATTTTGTTAAATTTTTGGATGAATATTTAGCTAGAATATATAACGGGGCAGTAGGGAATACTCCATCATTTGTTAAAAAAGAAATAGAAGAAAATGATTACATTGAAAGTCTAGGTGGATCTCCTTTGAAACTTTCCTTTGAAGAAATGTATCATGAACCCACAGAAGAAGAACTTTTGTTGTTGAAAAACATGAAATGGAATGAAAATTCTATAATCAAAAATTGATTTTTATTTAAATTGTGGTTATCATCGAAATTTAGCTTGGTAAAAAGACAAATATTTAGTACTATACTACCAGATGTTCTTTGTAGAGCATGGATTTTTATTATTAATTTCCATGTTTGTGATAAATAAATTTCTTTGGAAATTTGTTTGTCCGGCCCAGCATTTATGCTGGGCTTTGGAGGGTTCGCATAGTGGTCTAGTGCGCAGACCTGGAAAGTCTGTATGGTTGAAAGATCATCGAGGGTCCGAATCCCTCACCCTCCGCCTTCGCCCGACGTAGCTTTAGCGAAGTCGGGATTCGTCCGCAAATTTAGTAAATTATAATTGTTGATTCTTTTTAGTGATATTGTCGGGCTATGGTGGACAAAGTCCGCCTACATTAAAATTATGGCAGGACAAAGTCCGCCGAAATGTAAAATTATATGTGGTATGTTTATATTCTCAAATGTTCAGATAATAAAATATACACAGGTTGCACAAGTGATTTAAAAGATCGTATTGATCGTCATACAAAAGGATATGTTCCTGCTACAAAAGAAAGAAGACCTATCGATTTAAAAAATTATTTTGCATTTAATAATAAATATAAAGCGTTTGAATTTGAAAAATATCTAAAATCGGGTTCTGGTAGAGCTTTTATTAAAAAGCATTTTTAGAATTTAAAAAGAGTATTCACGGCCCTCTTCTCTATGTAACGTTTTTCAGTTTTGTAATAAAAGTATAATTTTAGGTACTGTTTAGTGTTTTGAAACTTTGATATACTACTAGTATGGAGAATGAAATGAATTTCCTGAGTTATTAAAAGAGGTTGCCGGTTCTATCTAATCCTTATTTTCCAGTAATTCCGTTCCAACAGCAACCCATACTGCCCGCAATAAAATTAAATTTATGCTAAAATGTAACTTATGAATTTAAAAAATAAGGTTGTAGTTATTACCGGAAGTTCGAAAGGGTTTGGTTTGACACTTGCGAAAGCTTTTTTGAAAGAAGGAGCTAAGGTTGTTGTGAACTCTATTGATGAAGCAAAAATAAAAAAGACGGCAGAAGAGATTGGATCTTTTGGAATCTATGCAGATGTAACAAAAGAAGAAGAATTAGAGGGTTTATTGAAAGAAACAATCAAAAAGCTTGGGGGAATTGATATTTGGATAAACAATGCAGGTTTATGGATGCCACATGATTTTGCAGAAAATTTTGATATGGATAAGGTCAAGAAAATGTTTGATGTAAATGTTATTGGTGCCATGAACGGTTCTCGTGTTGCTTTGAGGTATATGAAAGAAAAAAGGTCTGGAACTATTGTGAATATTATTTCAGACTGTGCCTTGGCTCCGAGACCTATGTCTTCGACTTATTGTGCTAGTAAATGGGCAGTGAATGGATTTACTAAATCAATACGAGAAGAAAACAAAGATAAAAATATTTCAATTTTGTCAGTATTTCCGGGCGGAATGAAAACAGATCTTTTTGGAGAAAACAAGCCAGATAATTTCGATGATTTTATGGATCCAGAAGATGTTGCAATGAAGGTGATAGACAATTTAAAACAAGAAAATCCCATTGAAGAATTAGTTATTCAAAAATAAATTAAAAAACATCTAAGATTAAAATTAAAATATAGGTGACAATTAAAAATGATGAGATAATTAATCCCCCAAACAATTTTTCATTTGGGTTTTTATACTCGTTGAAAAATTCTGCAATAATGGGATGGTGGGAGGACAACCCTTGGAACCAATTTTTACTATTGAGAAACTCTCTGAATTTGAGACTATCGGTTTTGAATGAAACTCTGATTGATTGGTTTTTCTTTTTTATTATCCAATAAGTTATACATATAATAAATATTATAATCAGTATCAAAGTTAATCCAGATGACCATCTTTTGAAAATTGTAACGACTAAAGTTCCAGAGAAGTAACCAAGAAAGACATTTAATATTGCCCAGCCTATTGCACTTAAAACATTCCAAAAAATAAATGGACCTCGTTTCATTTTTGATAATCCTGCAATAAAAGGAATAATAGCTCGAACTGGACCAAAGAAACGTCCTAGAAAAATACTCTTGTTTCCATGACGCTTAAAGAAAATTTCTCCATGAACAATCAGAGATTGATTGATTGTTTTTTTATTTTTAATCCAATTTCCACCCCATCTTCCGATAGAATAACTAAAAAAGTCTCCAATGATTGCTCCTAAAGTAGCAAAAATTATTATATCCCAAGAATTTAAATAACCTTGGGAGGCGAGAAATCCACCAACTGATATAAGTGTTGCTCCGGGAATAAATAATCCTACAAATGGAGCTGATTCTATAAAAGCTAATGCAAAAAACAGCCAGTTGCCTAGCCATGCAAATTCTTTTAATAAATTTAATAATAAGGTGATATCTGGCATGTAATTTTGATTAAAAACTAATAGATTATATCATTTTTAGAATATTTGCTACAATTTGCTATAATAGACTTATGTTTATTATATTTATATTATCGTTTATTCCCGTTGTCGTATGGTCTTTTATGGAGCCACTAGGTTCTCGTTTTTTGAATTTGAATGCTATTATCACTAGCTTGGGTCAGATTTTTGGTCTAGTTGGCATGATGATGTTTTCTACTAATCTTATCTTAGCAGGAAGATTCAAATTTTTAGATAAATATTTTCATGGATTAGACAAGGTTTATGCCAATCATAGCAAGATTGGATCGCTGGCTTTTTCTTTGATATTATTTCATCCGATTTTTTTAGTTGTAAAATATATTACTTTTTCGATTAAGGAGGCAGCTTTGTTTTTTGTTCCTTTTGTAAATATGCCAATCACTTGGGGAATAATTTCTTTACTCATAATGATTATTCTTATTAGTTTTACTTTTTACATAAAATTAAAATATAATATTTGGAAATTTTCACACAAATTTATGGTGATAGCTTTCTTTTTTGCAATTATTCACACAGTTTTGATCCCCAGTGATGTTTCTAGAAATGATTTTTTGAGATATTATATTTTACTATTTGCCATAATTGGGTTGGTCGTAAGCGTCAAGCAAGCATTCCTCAGTAAATTTTTTGTTAAAAAATTTAAATATAAAGTAAAAAACATTTCTTCTCTTAATGAAGATATTCTAGAAATAGAAATGGAAGCATTGGGAGAGAGAATGATTTTTAATCCCGGGCAGTTTGCTTTCTTTAGTTTTTTAAGTGACGAAGTATCTTCTGAATCTCATCCGTTTTCTATTTCGTCATCTAGTACAGATAGTCATTTAAAAATAACAGTTAAAAATCTCGGCGATTACACAAGCTCAATAAAGAATTTGAAACTCAATGATGAAGTTTTTATTGACGGACCGTATGGTGACTTTTCATATAAGAAAGTCAAAAATAAAAATCAGATATGGATTGCTGGTGGTATAGGTATTACTCCATTTTTTAGTATGGCACAGAGTTTAGAAGATGGGTATAATGCCGATTTGTATTATTCAGTGAAAGAAGAAAGTCAGGCTGTTTATTCTAAGAATTTAAATGAACTTTCAGAGAAAAATTCTCATTTTAAATTTAATTTATGGGATGCGTCAGAAAAAGGATATATAAATGCTGGTTTAATTTCTAATTTAAGTAAGGGTTTAGACAATAAAGATATTTTTCTTTGCGGACCATCAATATTCATGGAGGGTTTAAAAGATCAGTTTGTTTCACTTGGAGTCGATATTAGAAAAATTCATTATGAGAAATTTAGCTTTTAATTATGAAAAAATTAGCAACAATATCATTATTTATATTTGGAGTAGTAGTCATTTCAATCATGACAGCTGGTTTAGTTTTTTATCAAAATAAAAAAGACAATCAAGTTGCAGGTTCGGAGACCGGAGTTCTCGCACAAGATACTGTCGATCAATTAGTTGCTTCTGGTAAAAGTTTAGTTTTAAGTATGAATGAAATTGGAAAACATAACAAACAAACAGATTGCTGGATGCTGATAAATGGCAAGGTTTATAACATTACAAGTTATTTCGGATCGCATCCTGGTGGAAATAGCGCAATGCTAGCTACTTGTGGTAAAGATGCTACTGACGCATATATGACAAAAGATCCATATGCCAAAAGTGCTTCAGGTGGACAGTCCCACTCGTCTTTTGCAAAAAGTTTATTGGCTGAATATTATATAGGTGACTTAAATAAGACTATTGGACAGCAGGCTATTACTAAAACAAATAATGTTGTTGCTCCAACTACTAGAGGTGGCGATGATGAATGGGACGATTAATTATGGTTCATCAAGGAAATGCATGGGAGAGAGAATATAGTAATCCAAAGTTTGTTACAAAAAAAGAAGCTCCGCAGGCTGACACTTTGCGGTTCTTGAAGTTTCTTAAAAAAGATCAAAAGTATAAAGTTGAAGATTTAAATATTTTAGATCTTGGTTGTGGTACAGGAAGAAACGCAAATTATTTGGGAGAATTGGGGAATCGTGTTGTCGGAATAGAAATATCAAAAACGGCACTCAACTTGGCAAAAGAAAGAGCAAGAAATTTGGGTTTAAATGTGGATTATAGATTGGGTGATATTGGCGAGCCTTATAATATTGAGAATGATTCTGTCGATTTGATTTTAGATATTACGAGTTCAAATTCTTTAAATGATAAAGGAAGAGAGGTTTATCTGAATGAAGTAAATAGAGTTTTGAAAAATGGTGGTTACTTTTTTGTACGAGCTCTCGCAAAAGATGGAAATAAAAATGTAAAGAATTTATTAAAAGATAGTCCCGGGAAAGAGTATGATACTTATATAATAAAAGAGATTGGGTTAACGGAAAGAGTATTTTCTCGAGATGATTTTGTAAAAATGTATAGCAAATATTTTAAAATTTTACATTTAGAGAAAAAGACAAGCTATACAACCTTTAATAATCGTATTTATAAGCGTGATTACTGGCTCGCTTATATGCAGAAGTAGCGTACGGCAGGGTTTGAAATAGCTCTCCCCAAGGGGTACGCAAATTTTTTGGTAAAAATTTGCTCAGGTTTCGGCTCGCCAGCCTGCAAAGCCCCCTTGGGAAGACTATTTCAAACCCTGCCTCCACATAGTGTGTTATAATACCGATATGAAAAAAGAAAGTATTGGGGTATTTGATTCTGGGCTTGGTGGATTATGGGTACTAAAGCATATAAAAGAGTCACTACCAGAGTACGACTATGTCTTTTTAGGAGACCAACTTAATGTATCTTATGGCAATAAAACTCCCGATGAACTTTTTATTCTCGCGACGAAAGCTCTAGGCTTTTTATATGGAGAGAAGAAATGTGCTGGAGTTATACTTGCTTGTAATACTATCAGTTCTACTATTTATGACAGACTTCGAGATTGGAAAGACGAGAAATATTTTGGGAAAATTCTTTTTGGAATTGTTCGTCCGACAGTAGAGTCTATTGATCAAAATGATTCTGTTGCTGTCTTTGCAACATCTCGTACTTGCGAGTCGGAAGTTTACGAAAAGTTTTTTAAAGAGCATCTCAAAAATTATACAAAAATTCCATTACCAGAATTGGCTTATTTGGTAGAAAACGGAGGCGATACGGGAGCATATATTTCTTCTTTTAAAGATAAGATTTCTGATAAGATTACAGAGGGAGCGTTGCTTTGCACTCACTATGGAATAGTTCGAGATGATTTTAAAAAAGTATTCCCGCAAATTAAAAAATGGGTTTATCAAGAAGAATTGATCCCAAAATATTTGAAAGATTATTTTGTGGAATTTCCAGAGAGGGAAGCATTTTTTTCGCACGGAGGAAGTTTGTCAATTTTTGTAACCAAAGAAAGTGATGTATTTAAAAAGTTTGCACAAGAATGGTTCGGAGAAAATATTAAAATAGAATTAGTAGATTTAAATTAATAAAAAATGAAACTTACTAAAACCGATTATCTTATATATAGAGACTGTGGTAAAAATGCTTGGCTTAAAATTCACAAGCCAAAAATTTACCATGCAAAGCCGTTGTCAGCTTTTGATGAGGGGATAATTGAGACGGGAAACGAAGTGGATGCTCTCGCTCGAGATTTATTTCCCGGAGGCGTTTTACTTGAGAGTCGTGACGCTAGTGAAGAGACAATGGAGTTGGTAAACAATGAGACATCAATCATATATCAGCCTGTTTTTGAGACAGATATATACAAGGTTGTTTGTGATATGTTGGTCTGGAATAAGACTATGGGAGTTTATGATTTATATGAAGTAAAAGCTTCAAATAGTGGTGAGGATAAAAAAGCGAAAGATGATTTGTATTCATACGACATCGCATTTCAGTATTTAGTTTTGAAAGAATTAAATATTCCTATTGGTCGGTTGTATTTGGTACGACTCAATAGTGAGTATGTGCGCGAAATTGATTTAGACCTAAAACAACTTTTTTCAGTTGAAGATTTTACCGAAAGAGTAATGGAAATATCCGAAACAGTTGCCATAGAAATGAAAAATGCTTACGAAATTTTATCGAGCGAAACCGAACCATTTGGTAATTGTAAATGTATTACTCGTGGCAGAAGTTCACACTGTACAACTTTTTCTTATTCCAATCCTGAGGTTCCTGCATACAGCGTTCATGATATTTCTAGGATAGGTAGCTCAAAAAGTAAACTCGCAGAGCTTGTCGATTCTAAAATTTTTAAAATAGAAGATGTCCCAGATGATTTTCCTTTGAGTGAAAAGCAAGCCAATCAGGTGATGGCAACAAAGCTCGATAAGGTATTTATTAAAAAAGAAGAAATCAATGAATTTTTAAATGACATTAAGGGTCCAATATCTTTCCTAGACTATGAGACTTTTGCGGCAGGAATTCCAAGGTTCACTGGATTTTCTCCATTTAATCAAATTACGTTTCAGTTTTCATTGCATGTTGTAGATGAGCTCGAGGCTAAATCCGACAAAGTCGGATCGCCCGACGCTTCAGTAGAAGCGTTTAGGGAGCCAAGTCATGCGGAATTTATTCATACGAAAAATACAAACCCCGATGAAGAAATAATTTTAGCTTTGAAAAAGTATATGCCAGAGAGTGGTCATGTTGTCACTTGGAATAAAAGTTTTGAAATGGGGAGAAATAAAGATTTGGCACGAAGAAACCCAGAGCATAAAATTTTCTTGGAAGATTTGAATTCTAGGATTATAGATCTTATGGATATTTTCTCAAATCAACATTTTGTCCATCCGAAGTTCAAAGGAAAAACTTCTATTAAATATGTATTGCCAGTGCTTGCTCCAGATCTTTCTTATAAAGTCCTTGATATCAAAGAAGGTGCAACTGCTTCAAATACTTGGGATCAAATTGTTAGCGGAGAATTGACCGAAGAAGTAGCTAAAGAAAAGATTCAACATTTGCTGACTTATTGTAAGCTCGATACTTATGCGATGTATCGTATTTGGAAATACTTGAAAGAAGAAATCTAATTTGAGAAATATCTGTAAAATGCTATATTGTATATATGCAGGAAGATATTATAGAGGATAAAAAGGGAAGTTTGCACCCATTGACGCTCATCATGAATGAGGCGGTTTCTATTTTTAAAGACCTTGGATTTGTGGTGGAAATAGGGCCAGAGCTTGAAGATGAATGGCATAACTTCGATGCTTTGAATGTTCCCAAAGATCACCCAGCCCGCGATATGCAAGATACATTTTTTATAAAGGACAAAAAGGGTTTTGTTCTCCGTACTCATACTTCCAACACTCAAATAAGATACATGGAGAATTTGGTAAAGTCTGGAGGTAAGCCACCATTTGCGATAGTTGTGCCAGGGAAAGTTTTCCGTAATGAATCCACTGACTCTGGGCATGAAATGCAATTTTATCAAATTGAAGGTCTGATGATAGGGGAGGATATATCAGTGGCTAACATGAAAGGAGTTCTACTCGAATTCTTTAAAAGATTTTTTGAAGGAGAGAAGATAGAAGTTAGACTTCGTCCTAGTTTTTTTCCTTTCGTCGAACCAGGTTTTGAGATTGATTTAAAAAAAGGAGAAAAGTGGTTTGAACTTTTGGGGGCTGGAATGGTGCATCCTAAAGTTCTTGCAAATTGTGGTATTGATGGTGAAAAATATCAAGGTTTTGCTTTCGGTGTTGGTCTTGATAGATTGATGATGATGAAGTATAAAATTCCAGACATAAGAATTCTTTATCATGGAGATTTAAGACTTAATCAATTTTAATATTATGCTTATTTCTTATAATTGGCTAAAATCATATATTCCACAGATTCCTGAAGTTGATAAATTATCAGACGTCATTACTTTTCATTTGTGTGAATTAGAGAGTGTCGAAAAATTACCAAATGGTGACGCTGTTTTTGATTTGAAAATATTGCCAGACAGAGCGCATGATTTACTTTCTCATCAGGGTGTAGCTCGAGAGCTGGCTTCTTTACTTGGGATAGAATTTAAATTACCAGAATATAAACTTCCAAATTCTATTGAGACTAATTTACAAATAGAAGTAGAATCAGAAAATTGTGGGAGATATATGGGGAGAATAGTTCGAGATATAAAAGTTGGCCCATCTCCAGAATGGATGGTGAAGTATCTTGAATCTGTGGGCCAGAGAAGTATAAATAACATAGTAGACGCGACCAATATTGTTTTATTTGATTGTGGTCAGCCTATACATGCTTTTGATTTGAAGAAATTAGCAAGTGAAAAAATCGTAGTGAAAAATGCAAAAGATGGGGAAGTGTTAGATCTTGTCGGCTCAGAGAAACTTAAAGCTAATTTGAAAGACTCAGATGTAGTAATCACAGACGGAGTAAAAAACTTAGCAATTGCAGGAGTAAAAGGAGGATTGAATTCTGGCATAAGCGAAAATACGACTGATATACTCATAGAAGTTGCGAATTTTAATGCTGTTTCTGTGCGCAAGACTGCACGCAGACTTGGAATCCTTACCGATGCTTCAAAGAGGTATGAAAATGATCTGTCTCCAACACTATGCGATTTTGCGATGAATGAAATATCCGCATTGATTCTAGATTTGTGTCCAAATTCACAATTTGAAGAAGTGAAAGATATTTATAATAAAATTCCAGAAATTAAAAAAGTTTCTTTTGCAACTTCTTATATTTCAAAAATGTTAGGTGTAAAAATAACAGATGAAGAAATAGAGAAAATTCTTAAAAATTATCATTATGAATTTATCCACCAGTCGGACTGGTGGGAAATAGTAGTTCCACCTATGCGGTTGGATATAACAGGATCTCATGACATGGTAGAAGAGATAGGCAGAGTATATGGTTATGGAAAAATAAATGCTCAAATTCCTAGTGCTGACTTTGGATTGAGCGATAATCCTATTTGGATAAAAATTTGTTTGGCAAAAGAAAAACTTGTGCAAGATGGATACAGAGAAATTATGAATTATGTTTTCCAAGATAAAGGAGAGATGGAAGTTCTTGCTTCTGCTTCGGACAAAAAATTCTTGAGAACAAATTTAACTGATAGTTTGAAAGAAAGCATTAAGCTCAACGCAGTGAATCTACCACTTTTAGATATAGATCAAGTAAAAATTTTTGAGATTGGGACTGTCTTTACAAAAGATGGAGAGGAGATTCGTGTGGCTTATGGAGATAAAAAAGAAATAAAAGAAATCTCGTTAGAGAAATTTGTTTTTGAAAAAATATCCCCTGAAGAGCACGGATATTTTTCTGCTGAAAAATTCCTCGTGCTCGCTCCGTCGAGCTCGCAAGTCTCTTCAGAGAAGACTTTTTCAAAACAAATTTCTGAGCTACAAATTTTCAAGCCTTGGTCTATTTATCCATTCATGGTGCGTGACATTGCAGTGTGGGTTACGCAGGGAGTAGAACCAGAAATACTGATTGATATCTATAAATCTTTTGGAACAGAACTCTTGATAAAAGAGCCAAAATTATTCGATTCTTTTACAAAAAATGGCAAAACTTCTTTTGCTTATCGACTAGTATTTCAGTCCAACGACAAAACTCTGACAGATGAAGAAGTAAATAAAATTATGCTAAATATAACTGATAAAATTAAATCTCTTGGTTTTGAAGTTCGCTAAAATAATCTTAATAAATAGGCTTAAAATCAATCAAAATATACTAGTATTTTGATTGATTTTTTGTTACAATAGACAGATAGTTATCCATAATAAATGGATATTTTAAATTGTTTTACTTGTCCCGTTAGAAAATTAACGGAGTAAAAATTCAACACAAAACATTATCATTTAATTTTTTAATGGGATGGCTAAAAAAGAAGAAAAAAAAGTTAAAGAAACAGGTAAATATGGAGCAGAACAAATATCCGTTCTTGAAGGACTTGAGCCGGTTCGTCGTCGTCCTGGTATGTATATTGGTTCTACTGGTATTGATGGACTTCATCATTTAGTCTGGGAAATTTTTGATAACTCACGCGATGAAGCCATGGGAGGTTTTTGTGATCACATTGAAGTAGTTCTTCTTCCTGACAACTCTGTGCGAGTTGTAGACAATGGTCGTGGTATTCCTGTAGATGTTCATCCAAAGACAAAAGTTTCTGCTCTTGAGACTGTCATGACGACACTTCATGCTGGAGGAAAATTTGGTGGAGATGATAGCGGATATAAAGTTTCGGGAGGTCTACATGGAGTTGGAGCATCTGTGGTAAATGCACTTTCTATTTATACGAAAGCCGAAGTTCATAAAGATGGTGGAAAATATATTCAGGAATATTCACAAGGTAAAAGAAAGGCTGCTGTTAAAAAAGTTGGCTCTACAAAAAACCAAGGTACAGTTATCTCATTTAGACCCGACGAAGAAATTTTCAAACAAGTGAAGTTTGATATGGATACTGTGGTGAATCATTTGCGTCAGCAAGCGTACCTTGTAAAAGGTTTACGTATTGATATTTTGGATGCACGAGAATGGGATCCGCTAACTGGTGGACTAGGTAAAAAAACCGATGAATTTTTCTGGTTCAAGGAGCTTGGACTTGAGATTCCATCCACAACATTTTATTTTGAAGGAGGACTTGTGTCTTTGGTTAAATTTTATAATAAAAATGAAAAGCCAATACATCCTAGTGTTTTTTATGTTGAAAAAGAGCAGGATGGTGTGGGTGTGGAAGTTTCTCTGCAATATGTAGATGACATAAGTTCAAATATAATTCCATTCGCAAACAATATTTATACAGGAGAAGGAGGTACTCATGTGACTGGGTTCAAGACTGCGCTCACTCGTATTTTAAATACTTACGGAAAGAAAAATAATCTGATTAAAGAAGCCGATGGTGGGTTTACTGGTGATGATGTTCTCGAGGGATTAACTGCTGTCATATCTGTGAAGCTACGCGAGATCCAATTTGAAGGGCAGACAAAAGCCAAGCTCGGATCTACTGAGGCGCAGGGTGCTACGGCTACTGTTTTTGGAGATGCCTTCGGTGCTTTCTTGGAAGAGAATCCAGATGAAGCAAAGTCTATTATAAATAAATCACTTCTTGCTCTTCGTGCTCGTAAGGCGGCAAAAGCTGCGAAGGACTCAGTTCTTCGCAAGGGTGCGCTTGAAGGAATGACTCTTCCTGGCAAACTTGCTGACTGTCAGGTCCGTGAAGCATCAGCGGCAGAATTATTTATTGTAGAGGGAGACTCTGCTGGAGGTACAGCAAAGATGGGTAGAGACAGGAAAACTCAAGCGATACTTCCGCTTCGAGGAAAGATATTGAATGTCGAAAGAGCACGTCTTGATCGCATGCTCGGCAGTGAGCAGATAAAGAATTTGGTTATTGCTATGGGGACATCTATTGGAGACACTTTTGATCTTGAAAAAATGCGTTATCATAAAATAATCATCGCGACAGATGCCGACGTAGATGGAGCGCATATTCGTACTCTTATACTTACTCTTATGTACCGTTATTTCCGACCCGTGCTTGATGCTGGGTATGTATATATCGCACAGCCACCACTTTTCAAAATAAAAAAAGGTAAAGAAATATTCTATGCATATTCTGATGAAGAGCGAGATAGGATACTCGGCAAAGATGCTCCTTCAATAGAAGAGTTATTACAAGAAAGTGCAAATGAAGAGGGTAGTCAAGAAGAAGAAAAAGAAGAAGACCTGTCTGCGCAGGCAGGAGTGGAAATAAAAAATAAGAAATCCACAAAGATTCACGTTCAAAGATATAAAGGTCTCGGAGAAATGAATGCCGAAGAACTCTGGGAAACAACAATGGATCCAGCAAAAAGAATCCTCAAGCAAGTCGCAGTAAATGATGCCGAAATGGCAAACAAAGTATTTGAAATGCTCATGGGCTCTGAAGTTCCTCCAAGAAAAACATTCATCCAATCCAACGCCAAAATGGCAAATTTGGATATCTAAATATGATTTATAATGAACAACCAAAAGATTTTATCCCAGACATTGAAGTTGTTAGTTGTTTGATTGAGTTTAAAAATAAAATTCTATTACTTCATAGAAACGATAATAAAATAGAGGGAAATAAATGGGGACCTCCTGGTGGTAAGGTTGATAAATCTGATTTAGATATTAAAAAAGCTGTAATAAGAGAGATAAAAGAGGAGACAGGATTATCTCTCGATGAAAATAATATAAATTTTCACAAAACTTTTTACTTAGAGCACCAAGAGTTTAATTATTTGTACCATTACTTCCACTATAATATAAGTGAAATTTCCGATATTATTCTTTCAGAAAATGAACATAAAGCATATACATGGGAAACACCAGAAGATGCTTTAGAGATGTCACTTGTCACAGATGAAGATTACTGCTTGAAAGATTATTATGGAATTAAGTAAATTAGCCATAGGCCTTGCCTATGGCTAATTAGTAAGTATTTATATATAATATTGAATATGAGCTTAAGAAATGAAAAGTTAGTTTCAGATGAATATTACCATGTTTATAATCGTGGTAATGGAAAGAATAAAATATTTTTAGACAAAGAAGATTATGATCGTTTTTTGAAAATTCTTTTTATTTGTAATTCTAAGAATAGTTTTATTTTTCGTGAATCTATTGTAAAACAAAAAATAAGTGCATGGGATTTTGAAAGGGGAGATAATTTAGTTGATATTGGACTTTGGGTTTTAATGCCAAATCATTTTCACATTATGTTAATTTCTTCTAGCCATAGGCAAGGCCTATGGCTAAAGGGATTAAATCCGATTTCTATTTTTATGCAAAAAGTTTCAACAGCCTACGTCATGTATTTTAATAAAAAATACGGAAGAACTGGTAGCTTATTTGAGGGGAAATTTAAAGCAAAGCATATTGATAAAGAAAATTATCTTGAATATTTATTTTCATATATTCATTTAAATCCAATTAAATTAATAGAAAAAGACTGGAAGATTAATGGGTTAAAAGATATTGATAAAGTTTTAGATTTTTTAGATAAATTTAAATATTCTAGTTATTTAGACTATAAAAATGGAGATAGAAAAGAATCTAAAATTATAAATAAAGAGTTTTTTCCAGATTCTTTCAAAAAAATTAAAGGGAATAATTTAATTAAATTATTTATTTCTTATCAGCCATAGGCCTTGCCTATGGATAGATTGTTGCTATATTTGAATATTCATGTTATTGTTTGTAAAAATTACTGAACCAGACAGGTTCTTGGTGCTTTGTTAATTAAAAACTTAATGAAATGAAAAAAATATTTTTTTTCTTAATTTTGGCTTGCTTATTTTATGGTTGTGAAAATTATAAAAAAGCATTGGAACTATCGAAGGAGGCATCTTTTTATTTAAAAGATTCTTTGACTCAGGCTAATCAAGAAAATTCTAAGCTAAAAGATTCCCTTGATAAGATATTTAAATTTTATCAAGAAGAATTGTCTATAAAAAATAATGAGATAAAAAAATTAGAGGATTCTTTGTTGTTTTATAGCAATATAAAACAAATACGTTTTGATAAATGGATTTTTGATCCAGGAAGTATATTTGAAGAAGAACATAATTATAAAATTTTGCGCCAGAAAGGTTCTGCTTTCTATGGCGCACAAAATGCTTCAGACTTTTTTATTTATTCATATGAAAATTTTCAAATTTTCAATAGTGATAATAATAAAATATGTTTTGAAATTTCCTATTTGAATAAAGACGGTAGGGGAATTTGGGTAAAATCTTTTGTTGATGACAGATTACCATTAAATTCTTTTACATACATTTTTTATGATAGTCTAACGAAAGAATTTCAGGACTTTTATGAAAATAATTTTTTAGAACCAAAAAAATAACACAAAAATCCCAAAGCAAAAATTTGTTTTGGGATTTTTTAATGCATGATTAGTTTAGTGTTCTTTCTTTTATTTCCTTTTCCAATTTTTCTATGAAAGTTTCTATTGTGATTCCTTCGAGTTTTTCGGTTCGCCCTTCGACTGTAACTACATTTGCATCACGCTCTTTATCTCCGACGACAACGACATAGGGGACTTTGCTCATCTTTGCATTTCGGATTCTTTTGCCGAGGGATTCATTGGAGTCATCGAGCTCTACTCGTATATCAGATTCTTTTAGTTTCTTAAACACGGAGTCTGCGTATTCTTTCTGATGTTCAGAAATTGGTAGGATAGTAACTTGAACAGGGGAAAGCCAGACAGGGAATGCTCCTGCAAAATGCTCGATCATAACCCCCATGAATCTCTCGAGTGAGCCAGATATCGCACGGTGGATGACTACAGGCCTCTCTTCTTCTCCACGCTCATTTACGAATTTTAATTCAAATCTTTCTGGGAGATTGAAGTCGCATTGGATTGTGGCAAGTTGCCATTCACGCCCGATTGCATCTTTGAACATAAAGTCGAGTTTTGGACCGTAGAAAGCAGCCTCACCTCTGACTATTTGATAATTTAGTTTGTTGTCTTTTGCAGCTTGCTCTAATGTAGATTCGGCCTTAACCCAAACTTCATCACTTCCTAGGTATTTGCTCAAATCATCTCCTCTAACAGAAAGACTAACTCTATATCCATCCATCATTCCCATAGTTCCATAAAAAGATTTAATTATTGAAACAATAGTACTAACTTCTTCTCCTATTTGAGAAATTCTACAGAATAAGTGTCCGTCGTCTTGAGTGATAGCACGTACTCTAGTGAGTCCTGATAGTTGGCCAGCTTTCTCATATCTGTACACCGTTGCTGGTTCAAAATATCGCACTGGCATATCACGATAAGAGAATTGATTATCAGAAAATATTTGCATATGGTGAGGGCAGTTCATCGGCTTCATGAAGAATTCTTCATCTCCACCTTTTACTCGGAAAAGTTCATTGCCAAATTTGGCAGCATGCCCAGATGTCTCATATAAACTTTGTTTGGCAATATGTGGAGTCCAGACTCGCCCATATCCTTTATTTTTGTGTAATTCCCAAAGGAAATCCTCTACTTCTTTTCTGATTATCATTCCTTTTGGTTGCATAAGTGGAAGACCTGCTCCTACTAAGTCAGAAATAGTGAAGAGCTTGAGCTCTTTGCCGAGCTTTCTATGGTCTCTCTTTTTTGCTTCTTCTTGCTGAAGGATGTAAGCATCGAGTTCTTCTTTTGTTTCAAATGCGAGTCCGTAAATACGAGTGAGCATTTTATTCTTTTCATCGCCACGCCAGTAGGCACCAGCGATTTTGTCTAACTTGAAAGAGCCTTTATTTATTTCCTGCATATCATCAGCATGTCCTCCGCGGCAGAGATCATAAAAAGAACCTGATGTATATATTGTAATTTCTTCTCCCTTTTCTGCAATCTGATTTATTAGTTCTTCTTTGTATTCATTGCCAGCAAACATTTTCAATGCTTCTTCTTTGTTCAAAACTTTCTTTTCAAATTTTGTCCAAGTTTTAAGAATTTCTAGCATTTTCTTTTCTATCTTTTCTAGATCAGTATCGGTAATCTTGCTAGGAATATCGGCATCATAATAAAAGCCATTGTCGACAGCAGGGCCGAGTGTGAGCTTGGCATCAGGATAAAGCTCCATAATAGACGCTCCTAGTAGGTGAGCGAGAGAGTGACGAATGTGTTCGAGTTTTTCGTTCATTTTGTTTTTTCTTGGCGAAACAAATTATATTCTAAAAAAAGTCCTCGGATCTCCTCGCCGATTAGTCTGCTTCGCAGGTGGAAGCTCAGCCAGACATTTTTTTATAAAATAATTTGCTTCGCCCTAGTGCTAGTTA
>Ga0172379_10003848_pt1 | contig 23232 bp, 24 predicted proteins | sample GrowelOW334metaG_FD_119756 | JGI IMG/M metagenome (GOLD analysis project Ga0172379, IMG submission 119756) | Groundwater microbial communities from an aquifer near a municipal landfill in Southern Ontario, Canada - Groundwater well OW334 metaG | ecosystem: Environmental > Aquatic > Deep... | reverse complement strand
GACAGGTTGGTCTCCTATCTACTGCACTCGTTGATTCTTGAGAAGATTTGCTCCTAGTACGAGAGGACCGGAGTGAACTGACCTCTGGTGTACGAGCTGTCCTGCCAAGGGCACTGCTCGGTAACTATGTCGGGAATGGATAACCTCTGAAAGCATCTAAGAGGGAAGCCAGCTTCAAGATTAGGAATCGTTATAAGAACCGTGAGAGATGATCACGTTGATAGGCTTTAAGTGTAAGTGCAGTAATGCATTAAGCTGAGAAGTACTAATGTTTCGATTCCTGTTAAGAAATTTGGAAATCACAAACGCCGATTTAAGAGGCGTAATAATTCACAAAATAAAACAAATTTAAATGTTTTGTTTTGGTGGTTTAACGCTAGGGTCACACCTCTTCCCATTCCGAACAGAGAAGTTAAGCCTAGTAGTGGCGATGATAGTCCTCGGGCGAAAGTAGCTAGCCGCCAAAACAAAGTATTTAAACTAAACAAAAACCATCCCGAAGGGATGGTTTTTGTTGTTGCTTTTTTTATTTAATGAGGAAGCTAGCTTTGACAGTGACCATAATTTCCTTTTCAATTTTCGAAGTGTCGTAAGTGCCGTAGTCGGAGATAGCGGCTGAACCAGGGGAGAGGACTTGTACTACACCGCTTGAAGCTGATTTCAAATCGCCAATTTTTTTATTACCCGCTTCTGCAAGTTTCTCTGCGCGAGCCTTGGCGTCTGTCACTGCATTCTCCAAGAGTGCGACACGAGCTTCTGGGAGTTTGGAATAGTAGTATTCTGGCATCATGCTGTTGAAAATTATTCCTTTATTGATCAATTCGCCAATGTTCTTCGATAGTGCATCCACTTTATTTACATCGGTTGACTGAATTTCAATATTTTGAATGAGATTATAATTTTTATTTGCTCCCGTGTTGTTGTTCTCATATATTTCATTCATAAAGATAGGAGAAATTTCCAAATCTTTTTCAACGAAGCCATTCGCCACGAAGAAAGCCTTCACTTCTTTCAAGTCAGTGTCCATCTTGGCATAACCATCTTTGACAGTTGAGAGCTTCACTATTCGGCTGATGGTCGAGGTCCACTTGACGGTATCAGAGGTTACAGCCATCTTGGCACTCCCAGTAGTGGTGATGTAGTCGGCTGAACGAAGGGAATAAAAGGTATAGGAAGCAATAGCAAAGCTTATGATAATCGATGCTCCTAAAATAACTCCAAAAACAGTTAGGTTTTTATTTTCTTGCATATTCTTATCTTATAACTAACTTCTTGTAGAAGCAAATGTTTTATTTTGAAAGTTGTTCTGCTCTTTTGTAAGCATTTAAAACGGCTTTAGCCCATATTTTATCTAATTTTGAGGCATTGAATATCTTGAGGGCTGCTTCTGTTGTCCCACCCTTGGAGGCGATTTGACTGATTAATTCTTTGAAGTTCGTGTCTTTGTTGGACAAAGCGTTAACTCCTCGTAATGTTTGCAATACCATTCTATGTGCCTCTTCTTTTTTGAAGCCAAGTTCTTGAGCGGAATTTACAAAAACAGAAAGAACATTGAATAGATATGCTGGACCGCTACCGGTGATGGCGGTTGCCTTATTTATCGTTTGCTCATTTTTAACATAAAGTTCGTCTCCCATTTCGGTTAGTAAATTTTTAATCCACTTCCTCTCTTCTGTGTTCACTCCAGTTGCAGTAGTCCAAGTAGTGAATCCTGCGTTCACTCTGGAAGCGATGTTCGGCATTAGGCGCACGACTTTTTTGATATGTAATTTCTTTTGTATTTTAGAAATAGACACACCGGCCATAATCGAACAAACTAAAGTTTGTTTGTTGATCGTTAACTCTAAATTATTGAAATCTTGTGGCTTTACAGCTAGGAAGACAATGTCTGCATCTCCACAAGCTCTTGAGTCGTCAGTTGTTCGAACCCTAGAACTAATTTTTTTTAACTTCGCGTAATTAGATTTATTTTTCTCGCAGACTAGAATGTGTCCGATAGAATTTGTTTTAATCAACGCGCGAATAAAGACAGTTCCCATAACCCCACCCCCCACCACTGCAATTTTTTTATAATTTGTTTTCATAAAATATTTAAATAATCATTAAGTTATCTGTGTGCATTAGTTGGATATCTTTAAGGTTTTTGGTACTGAGCATTTCTTCAATTTCGGAACTGGAATAATCAACAATGCCGAAAGCGATACCCTGATGCTCTGCATCTACTATCTCCACAATCTCTTTTTTATTGAATTGACCATTCACATTTTTCACCCCAACAGCTAGTAAACTCTTACCATTCTTAAGAGCAGCGACCGCGCCAGCATCTATCTCGATACTACCGGCGGAGTTTTTGGCCGCTAACAACCATCGTTCACGGTTGCTGATACTCTCATTTGATTTTCTTGGGAGGAAAGTGGTGCCTATTTCTTCATTATTTAAAGCCTTAGTTAAGTTTCCAGCGGTGAGCCCGCTTATAATTTGTGTTTTGATACCGACAGCGGTGACCAGACGTGCTGCTTTGAGCTTCGAAAGCATACCGCCCCGCCCCCCAGCGGAAATGTCGGGTGAACAGTGCTTCATAAGTTCATTATTCACGTCTTGGACTGTTTTTATCAATTTCGCATTACTATCCTTACTTGGGTCAGAGTCGAATAATCCATCAATGTGACTTAATATTATAAGTCTCTTAGCCTTCAGAGATATAGCTAAAATAGCTGATAGGGAATCATTGTCACCTAAACTCCAGTCAGTATGTACCACAAGAGCATCATTCTCATTCACGATTGGCAGTATTCCTTGGTCTAGAAGAGAGTTGAAGGTTTCTTGTAGTTTTAAAAAATACTCACGAGTAACGATGTAGGGCCTAGTTAGTAAAAATTCAGCCAATTTCAAATTTATTTTTTCAGCTTCTTGATAATAAGCAGCGAAGAGATGTGTCTGTCCGACACTTGCCGCGACGGTCGCCGGAGTATCCTTGCCAAGTGCTACTCTGCCGAGCCTGACTGCACCAGAAGTTACTAACACCACTCGGCCGCCATTTTTTATAACATCTTGCAGGCTTGTGACAATATCACGAACAATTTCCAATCGAATATTTCCATTTTCGTCGATAATGGTATTGGAGCCTACTTTGACTATCGTAATATCGTTTTTCATAATTTTTTATCGGACGTGTCCATCGCCGATTACATTGTATCTGGTCACGGTTAAATCTTCTAAGCCCATTGGTCCACGCATATGAATGCGTGAAGTGCTGATGCCAATCTCTGCGCCCAAGCCGAAGACACTACCATCGGTGAGGCGGTTCGAAGCATTGACCAAGACGGTGGCACTATCGATAGACTTTAAGAAATCGTTGGCGCAGTTTTTATTTTCGGTCACGATAGAGTCAGTGAGACCGGAGCTGTATTTATTGATGTGTGCGATAGCTTCATCATAAGAGTCCACAACCCTGATAGATAAAATTAAATCCAAATATTCTGTAGACCAGTCTGCTTCTTGGGCGGGGATACAACGTGTATCGTATTTGCATACAGCTTCGTCACCTCGAACCTCAACTTTTTTCTCAAAAAGTTCTTTTAATAATTGTGGCAGTACTTTGTCTACAATATCTTTGTGTACTAATAATGTCTCAATCGAATTACAGGTTGAAGGATTGGAAGTTTTGGCATTAATGGCGATACTAATTGCTTTCATCACATCTGCTTCGCTATCAACATAAAGGTGACAAAGTCCACGCACGTGTTTGATGACCGCAACGCGTGACTTCTCAGAAACCATCTTGATTAATTCTTCTCGTCCGCGTGGAATGACCAAGTCTAGATAATCTTCTAGTTGAACGAGTTCACCGATAGCTTCATGGCGTTTGTCTTCTAGCTGTTGCACAGCATAAACCGGTAGGCCGCTTTTCTCCAGTGCTTCCTTAATGTATTCCATAAAAATATTATTAGAGTTCAAAGCTTCCTTACCACCACGCACGATGACGGTGTTGCCACTTTTAACACATAGGGCTGCTACATCGATGATAACGTTGGGTCGAGATTCGAAAATGATGGCAATTACTCCGATAGGCACTCTGACACGTAGGACGTCGAGACCGCTAGCATTTTTGTATTCCTTGACTACCTTGCCGACGGGTTCTTCTGCCTTGGCTATCTCTTGTACACCCTTGATAATGCTAGATATAATTGCCTTATTTAAAGTTAAGCGATTTTTCATCGCCACGGTAATATCTCTTGCCGAAGACACGTCCTTTTCGTTTTCTTTCAAGATGTTATCCGTGTTTTCCTCGAGGAGTTTCGCCAAAATATCTAAGAAGTCATTCTTCTGTTTTGTAGAGGCCTGCCGCAAAATTCTGGACGCATCTTTCGCCCTTTTTGCTTGTTCTACGACCGATGAAGATGTTGCAACTTTCTTATCCATATTATTCTTAAATATACACGTATTTGTGGTTTTTCACAAATATTATAAAAGTCTAAATCTATTTTGTTTCCAAGGTAGAAAAGCAAAAAAAACAAATTTTTGTTATAATCTTTATATGGACATTGTCCGTGTTAAAAGAATATTACAGTCCGCTATCCGAGCGCCCTCGACCCACAACAGCCAGCCTTGGCTCTTTAGGGTAACAGACGATAAGTTGGAAGTTTTTTTAAACCCTAAATACATACTTCCTTTTGCAGACAAAGAAACTCGTGACCTACACATCAGTATCGGCTGTATGATTGAAAATCTTTGCATTGCTTCTCTTTTCGAAAACCTGATAAGCTCCGTTTCTTATGGGCCCTTCGAGGACAGTAACAAACTTGCGGAAATTAAACTTATCGAATCTAACACTATGCCAGACGAATTATCGCGGGCATTGTTCCAGACCATCCCTCTTCGAGTCAATGCCAGGGGGGTTTTCACCCAGGAAGAATTCCCGGTGGATTTATTCAGTAAGATAAGTTTCTTAAACACCAAGGAAGATATCTTTATTAATTTTTTAAATAATAGAGAAGACATTCAGAAGGTGGCCGATGTCACCGCTGTCGCGATTGTGGATGCTTATAACGAAATTGGTTTCCGCAAAGAGATGTCTCATTGGATGAACAGCAATCTTTCGACCAAGAAAGAAGGTCTTCCGGGCTATTCGCTGAAAATGCCTTTAATCATATCGCTCATTATTCCTTTCCTCATTCGATATTTTAATATCGGCCCTCTTCTGGCTAGGTTGAATAAAAAAAGCATTAGTTCGGCTCCACTTCTAATAGTAATTTCTGGCAAGGACGGAGCTAATTCTTGGATAGAGGTTGGTAGATTGGCCGAAAGAATGATGCTCTATCTTCAATCTCTGGGATATCAGACATCGATATATGTCGGATCAATCGAAATCAATGATAGGTATAAAGAAATTCAAAAGATTATAAATTTAAAAAATCGCCCCCAATTTATTTTTACCGTGGGGCACATCCCCGGCAAGCACAGGGTAACGCCTAGGCACAAGGTGGAAGATAAGATGATATAATATTTTCATAAACATATGGATATTCAAAAGACAGTTTATAAACCGGAGGTATATAACATGAACAATCAGGATGAATATTCTCTATTCCAGACGTTCAAGGACACTCACAAGGATGTAACATATATAAACACTTTGGGCGAGCAAAAACATGAATTAATGCTTGTCAGAGATCCGTCTTTGATCTCCCACGATGCTCTAGGTTCTGGACAAAATATTCCCACCGAGGAGAACGAAGGGGTTTGGGTATATTTCCCTTGGAGAAATACGGCAGTGCGTATTCTTCCAGAAGGAGAGTACTCAGAGCTCCGACTATCTAGAAATAAAAATTTAATAACACAAGATGAACAAACAATGCTAGCCAAGTCCTGTATCGCCATCGCGGGGTTGAATGTCGGTAATCCTGGTGCCATTTGTATCGCGCTTGAAGGCATATCGAATAATATAAAATTAGCTGACTTTGATCCTCTCTCTGTTTCAAACTTGAACAGATTTCGTGCTGGGCTCCCAGACCTGGGTGTCAATAAAGCATACATTTCCGCTAGGCAAATATACGAAATAAATCCATACGCAAAGATTGAAGTATACGGTGACGGTATTACGAATGACAATATGGAATCTTTTTTAAATAATCCCAAGATAGATATTCTTGTCGAAGAAACAGACAATTTGAAGTTGAAAGTGTCTATGCGCGAACAAGCAAGGAAGTTAAAGATTCCAGTGGTTATGGTAACTGGCAATGGCGAAAACGTTATTGTCGACATCGAACGTTACGACCTAGAGCCAGAGTTACCATTGCTCGCCGGCTACCTTGATGATATTGTGCTAGAAGGAATTTCAAAGGTTAAAGCAGGAGAGGGGACCTACCAAGAAAGGATAGATTTGGCGAGGGACTTCATGGGGGTAGAATATTTAGACTCCAGATTGGTTTCTTCTTTTGGTGAAGTAGGCAAAACCTTGGCTGGTATCCCACAATTGGCTGAATCTTCTTTCCTGAGAGGAGCTACGATAGCCCACTTTACAAAAAAAATATTACTTCGAGAACCACTCGTATCGGGTAGGTATGTCGTTCTACTTTCTGGTAGCCATTTAGGAAAATGATTAAAGAAATAAAACCAAAAAACAATAAACAATATTCTGGCCACGAAAAGGTATTTTATTTTGAAGACAAAAAGGTGGGCCTTCGTGGATATGTCGCTTGGCACAATACTGTTGGTGGCCCAGCGACTGGTGGCACTCGCCTCTATGACTATAAAAAGACAAGCGATGCACTTTCAGATGTTTTACGCCTTTCGAAAGCCATGACTTACAAGGGCGTTATCTCTGGCGTTCCTTTCGGAGGAGGTAAAGCAGTTATTATCGGGATACCAGCACAAAAAACAAAAGAATTTCTGAAGTCATATGCTAAAGTCATAGATTCTTTTAAGGGTAAATTTACCACTGGAACCGATGTTGGCATTTCGGACGATGATACTAAATATATGTCTTCGATTACGCCCTTCATATTGAAGGGGACGGGTGGACGCACGACGACGTCCTTGATGGCCGCTCGAGGTGTCTATGAAGGCGTTGTATCTGCTTTCCGCACCCTTTTTCCTCATAAAAAAATACAGGATATGACCATCGCCATCAAGGGTACAGGTAAGATAGGTGCCGAGTTGATACGTTTACTCTATAAACACAATGTTAAGATAATTGCCGGAGAGAAAGATGCCGAGAACATTAAAAAAATAAAAAAGCTCTTCCCTAAGATAAAAGTTGTAGATTATAAAAATATCCATAAAGTGAAGGTGGATGTATACTCTCCTTGTGCGATGGGCGGGGAGCTTACCCCAAGGACTATTCGAGAACTCAACTGTCGAATTATCGTTGGCGGTGCCAACAATCAATTTGTGGATGAGAGAGATATATCCAAACTAACCAAGAGAGGCATTTGGTATGTGCCGGACTATGTTGTAAATGCCGGAGGCTTGATACAGATTGTTGATGAACTTAGACGAGGAGGGTACAATACTAAGCGTGTTCGTCGTGGTATTAAAAACATAGGTAATATCACCAGGCATTTAATCCAAGAATCAGAAAAAACAGGCATCTCCACAATCGATATTGCTAAAAAAATAGTTCATGAAAAAATTTACAAAAAATAATAATTCCGTTGCTCGCGACCGGGCATTAAAAGTTTTTCTCCAGGCATCTAAAAATGTACCCGCGTATAAGAAGTTCCTGCAAGAATATAAAGTCGACCCTAAAAAAATCATTAAAAATAAAGATCTTGATGGCATACCCATTACAGATAAAGATAATTACCTGAGAGCCTTTCCACCCTTCGATCTTGTCCCTGGGAGAGAATTCCCCCCAATGGTTTCTTCGAGCTCTGGATCTTCTGGTCGCCCATATTATTGGCCCCGAGGAGATGAACAAGAGGCATGGGGTGGACGAATGCACCAAACAATCATTGAAGATGTCTTTAAATTACAAAAAAAGAGGACTCTGGCTATTGTTTGTTTTTCTATGGGGAATTGGATTGCGGGCACGTTCACTCTCTCTTCCTTACGAAACATTGCGAGAAAAAATAAACAACTTAAGATCACCACTATCACTCCGGGCATCGACAAGGATGATGCCGTGGCAACTCTTCGAGACTTTGCTCCATTGTTTGAGTCGGTAATTTTGATAGGTTATCCGCCCTTTGTGATGGATGTTGTACTTTTGGCCAAAGAGACTGGTGTTGACTTGAGCAAATTGGATTTGCACTTTATTTTAGCAGGAGAAAATTTTTCCGAAAAATGGCGTTCGATGCTTTTAAAGGTTGCTGGAGCTCCACAAGAAGTTAATCGCGCTATTTCTATCTACGGTACAGCCGATGCCGGCTCAATCGGTCACGAGAATCCTCTTACTATTACTCTTCGCAAGTTGGCACTTGCAAATAAAGCATTTAAAAAAGATTTATTCGGAGAAATAACTTTCATGCCCACAGTAGTTTCTTATTATCCCGACCAAACTTTCTTCGAACTGGTGAACGGACAGCTTATCTTTACCACTCAAACAGGTATACCACTTATTCGTTACAATATAAAAGATCATGGGCTACTCCTGTCGGAGGAGTATGTTGTATCTCTGTTAAAAAAACATGATTTATATAAAAAATTACCAGGAGACTTGAAGAAATGGAAGAATCCACTTATTGTATTAAAGGGTAGAAACGATGTTTCAGTTACCTTCTATGCCCTAAATATCTATCCCGAAAACCTTAAAGCAGGACTCGAAGATGACACCGTTCTTTCACTGGTTACCGGCAAGTACATTGCACGAACCGAACAATCCAAGAATTTCAGAGAGCAGGTATTTTATATCGACGTTGAACTCAAGCCTCACATCACACCTACAATCAAAATTAAGGAAATTATTTCTGATGCTATTTTTAGACACTTGCTTGAACTAAATTCGGAATACAGAAAATTATTTAATTCAATTCACGAAAAAGCTCTTCCTGTAGTAAGATTAATAGAATACGGGCACGAGCAATTTATTATAAAGAAGGCTAAGCATAAGTGGGTTAAAAGGACTCGCAAATAATTATGGATATCGGATTTATTTTTACACTAGTTGTCAGTTTTGCCATACTCTATATTGGAGTCATAACGACTTACCATGATAAAAAAAGCGCCACCAATAAATTGTTCGCCTTCATTAGTTTAGCAACAGTGGCCTGGTCATTCGTTAACTATTTTTCTCTGGAGCCCATATTTTTGCCAGAAATAGTGTGGGCCAGATTAGTCATTTTCTTTGCGGTTCCACACGTCGTGCTTTTTTATTTTTTCGTTCGAAATTTCCCACAGATACAATTGAGTATTTCTAAAATAGAACTTTATGGAATAAGTCTAGTGAGTGTGGGTATGATGGTGCTTACGGTGACACCGTTTGTTTTTTCTGGTTTGCATTTTGCTGAAAATGGTTCCATTCCACTGCCTGGAGCGTTGATGCCACTGTTCGGTATTTTTATCGTGGTCATGTTGCTGGCAAGTATCGCCCAAATTATTAGGAAATATACAAAAGCTGAACCCAAAGAAAAGACCAGCTGGCGTTTCATGTTGATGGGTTTTGTTATCAGTTATACCTTTCTTATCATCACCAATTTTATCCTAGTAAACACACGAGGTGATACCCGATTCATATTGTATGCACCACTCTTTATGTTGCCCTCTATCTTGGGTACAGCATTCTCAATACTTAGATATAAATTATTAAATGTTAAAACGATAGCCACTGAAATCCTAATCTTCGTCATTCTATCCATTACTCTTGTTCAAATAACTCTCTCTCAGACGACTCTGCAATTCACTTTCAATTCAATTTTGTTCTGCGCATTCTTGGTCACCGGTATATTTCTTGTTCGCAGTGTTATTCGTGAGGTGGAACAAAGAGAGAAGTTATATCAACTAAACATTGACTTGGCTTATTCTATACAACAGAGAGAGTCTCTGGTTCACTTGGTTACCCACAAGGTTAAAGGTTCTTTCACCCGCACCAAATATATTTTCGCCTGCATTCTTGACGGCACCTTCGGCGAGATAAGTCCTGAAGTTAGGAAATACGCTGAGCAGGGATTAGATTCTGACAACATGGGCATTGAGACAGTTGACTTGGTTCTGAACGCTGCTAACCTTGAAAAAGGATTGATTAAATACAATATGCAAAAAATTGATTTCAAGGATGTTGTCCTGAAGTCTATTGAGGACAAGAAGGGGTCTGCAGAAAAAAAAGGTTTGAAAATTATAAATAATATTACAGATGGCAAGTATGAAATTAATGGAGACGTCTTCTGGCTGAAAGAAGTTTGTAATAACTTGATTGAAAATTCCATCAAATATACCAAAGAAGGGGAGGTAAGGGTCGGACTTGAGAACAAGGGTGACAAAATCTTGTTTTCTGTTAAGGATACTGGAGTGGGTTTAACCTCCGAAGATAAAAAAGTTTTATTTACTGAAGGTGGCCGAGGCAAGGATTCGGTAAAGGTGAATGTCGATAGTACCGGCTATGGTCTTTATACGGTGAAGTTAGTCGTCAACGAACACAAGGGCCGAGTTTGGGCCGAGTCCGAGGGCCCAGGCAAGGGCTCCCAGTTCTATATCGAGCTAGATGCCATCAAATAATTTTGATATACTGGAGGTATGACCTGGGCCCTGAAAAGACAAATTTTTTATATCGTAGTTTTAATTGTCTTTATCTCTCTGTTAGTTTTTGTGGCACTTTATCCATCTCTCAACAAAGCTCCGACTTGTGCGGATGGTATTGAAAATGGCACAGAAACCGGAGTAGACTGCGGTGGGTCCTGTGCTCGTGCTTGCCTCTTGCAGGTAGATCAAATATCCGTTCTCTGGTCTCAGACCTTCCAGGTTGTACCCGGACGATACAATGCTCTCACTTATTTAGAAAATCATAATAAAAATACCGCTGTTTATAAAATAAAATACAGGTTTCGTTTTGCTGACGCGAATAATGTCTATATAGGGAAAAGAGAAGGTTCAACTACTATACCACCAGGGATGAAATTTGCCGTTTTTGAACCAGCGATAGATTTGGGAAATTCAGTACCCGTCTATACTACTTTTGAATTTACTGAAACACCTGTCTGGGTCTCAGTTCCACAAGATAAAATAGATCAGTTAAAAATCTTTGTTTCCAATATTGATTTAGAGCAAGCCGACACTTCTCCGATTCTGTCTGCCACTATATCTAACTCAAGCTTATTCTCGATACGCAATATCAACGTTATCGGCATCATCTATGACAAAAAAGGCAATGCGGTTTCCGCCAGCCGGACCTTTGTAGACTTGCTCGGGGGAGAGGGTAAGAAAGACGTGACTTTCACTTGGCCAGAACCGATTAGAGGTGAAGTGATAAATAAGGAGATAATTCCTATCTTTAATATTTTTGATATTAATTTGAAATAATGGCAGAACGAGTTTTGAAAAGAATAGACTGGATGCTCGTTTTCTTCATCATTCCACTCGCTCTAGCTGGGCTTGCTACGATGAGATCTTTTGTTCCTGAAGAAGGGGCAGGGAGCTTCTTCGATAAACAGATAATCTGGATTGTGCTCTCTTTCACCATTTTTTTTATTTTTTCGTTTATTGATTTTCGTTTCTTGAAACGCACTAACGTTTTGGTTTTTATTTTTCTTTCTTTTTGTGCTATTTTGTTACTCCTTTTTATCTTGGGGAATGTAGTCCATGGCTCAAAAAGTTGGTTCGATTTCGGTGGTTTTTCTTTCCAGCCAGCTGATATGATGAAATTAGTTCTGGTACTTATTTTAGCTAAGTATTTTTCTCGTCGTCACGTAGAAATTCGAGACATCAAACATATTTTCATTTCTGGATTCTATGCCTTTCTACCTTTTGTCTTGGTGTTACTTCAACCAGACTTCGGTAGCGCGATGATTATATTTTTCATTTGGCTTGGAATGGTTCTAGTTTCTGGGATTTCTAAAACACATTTATTTGTTGTATTTTTGTGCGGAGTTTTAATTTTTATTTCTTTTTGGTTTTTTGTTTTTGCAGATTACCAAAAGGCACGCATCGCGAATTTCGTTAACCCATTGGCTGATATTCATGGTTCGGGCTACAACGCCTTTCAATCCACCATTGCTGTCGGTTCGGGGCAGATCTTGGGCAAGGGTCTCGGCTTCGGCACTCAGTCCAGACTTAAATTCCTTCCAGAATACCAGACAGACTTCGTGCTCGCCGCTTACGCTGAGGAATGGGGTTTCGTGGGCTCGATTCTGGTCATCATCCTTTTCGGCTTGGTAATTTGGCGTATTTTGTATATGGCTTCGCGTGGAGACTCTAATTTCGAAATGCTTTTTGGTATGGGCATTGCCATTTTCTTCATGAGTCATATACTCATTCATATTGGTATGAATATCGGCCTCCTGCCGATTACGGGTATTCCACTTCCTTTTATGAGTTATGGTGGTTCGCACCTGCTCACTGAGTTTATGGGGCTTGGAATGTTGATGGGCATGCATCGATACTCACGTCCGGCTCACCCCGACGATATGAAGAATGAATTTTTGGGTCTATAAAAAAATGATTTTAATTGATGGCAAAAAAATTCAAAAAGAAATTTTGGAACAAGTTGAAAGAGAAATTCGACGACTTCCTTTCGTTCCAGTTTTTTGTGATATTTTGGTGGGGGAGGATCCAGTTTCAGTCCAGTACGTGAAGATGAAAGCTCGCATGGCTGGGTCAGTCGGGATTAAATTTCAAAATGCTTTTTTCCCTTCATCGATAACGACCGAAGAGCTGTTGAAAGAGATTGAAAATTTAAATAAAGTTGAGAATATGTGTGGCATCATCATTCAGTTACCTCTACCGGAGCATATTGATAAGAGACTCGCTCTCGACGCCATCGATGCTAGGCTCGACGTTGATTGTCTCGGAACTTCTGCTAGTACGAATTTTTACAATGGTGATTTTTCACTAGGATTTCCAACAGCGCTCGCTTGCCTATATCTGCTTGATTCACTAGACCTAGATTTAAAAAATAAAAACATTGTCATCATCGGTAAAGGTGAACTGGTTGGGCGTCCAGTTAAAAAACTTCTAGAAGCTAGAAATTTGGCGACTTTCGTCGTTGATAGTAAAACTACAGAAGAAGAAAAGGCTAAAGTCTTGCAGGAAGCCGACGTCATCATCTCGGCTACGGGGCAGGGGAAGATGCTAACTGGTAACATGGTAAAGCGCGGTGCAGTCTTAATCGACGCTGGGACTTCTGAGTCTAATGCTGGTATCGTGGGTGACATTGACCTGGAATCTATTTCCGACGTGGCGGGTTACGTCTCACCAGTTCCCGGAGGCGTCGGCCCCGTGACCGTGGCAATACTGCTCCAAAACGTCTTAAAAGTCGCTAAAGGTATTTCTAAATAATGAAAAAGTTTTTTATTACAGGCGTCCCAGGTATTGGTAAAACTAGTGTCGGAGAATCCTTATCCCTTAAGGGTATTTCCGTAATAGATATAGACTCAATTGAAGGACTGTGTCAGTGGGTAAATAACAACACTCAAGAAATAGAAAAATGGAATCCAGGTATGACCGATGAGTGGTACAAAAATCATAAATATATTTGCGATAAAGAATTACTTACTAAATTGATAAATAATTACAACGATACTGTTGTGGTCGTGGGTATGCCTTCCAATCGTCATGACTTACTCGATTTGTTCGATAAAACTTTTCTTCTTCAAAGTCGGGAAGAAACTTTTCTTAAAAGGCTGACAAACAGAACAAATAGTAATTTTGGCAAACACACATCCGATAGAGAAAATGTATTAACTTGGTATAAAAACTTTGAAATGAAGATGTTAGAAAGGGGAGCTATTCCCATCAACGCAGACCTACCCCTGGCCGATGTCGTAGAAGAAATTTATTCTCACCTCTGATACAATATACGCTATAGCGTATATTAGTAAATGATGTATAATTCAAGTATATGGGTAGTAAGAGAAAAATCTCCTATAAAGGTATACCAGTAAATCTTTTTGGTTTACCAGTATTTAATGACTCAAAGAAAAAGAAAAAAATTCACAAGAGATTAAGGAGTTTATATCACGCCTCTTTTGCATCTTCTTTTAAAAAAGACGCACCTAAAAATTTACTTCTCATTTATGATATCCCAGAGGTACAAAAGAAGGAAAGGGATTGGTTTCGTCGTCAGTTAAAGAATTTTGATTTTGTTATGATACAACGAAGTGTTTGGGTTGGTCCTTCACCGTTACCGAAAGATTTTCTTGATTACCTAAAAGAAATAAAGATAGGGGATAATTTTAAAACTTTCAAATTAGCAAAACCTTACAATGGTTAAATATCAGCTATAGCGTAAATAGTAAATTAGGGCTTTTTGTTTAAATTGGTTATAATATTTAAATTAAATAATATGAACAACGCGATTTTTTACTTTTTTTATGATCTAGCCCACCAGTTCAAATTTCTGGACGGTGTCATTATTTTTCTAGCAGTTTATTTGCCCTGGATTGTAGCGATATCGGCATTTCTATTTTTAATCTTTCATTACAAGATACACCTACACCAGACACCCCTCATCGAGTTCCGAAATAAGTGGCGGGAATTTTTCTTTGTATTTTTCTCTGGAGCCTTCGCTTGGATTATAGCGAAAATTTTAAAAACGCTTTTCTTCACTCCTCGACCCTTCATCATATTGAATGATGTTAGGGCGCTTTTCTTCGAAAGTGGCTTCGCTTTCCCCTCAGGCCACGCGACTTTTTTCTCCGCTCTTGCTTTCGCCCTATTTTTGAAGCACAAGAGGATAGGGTATGTTTTCTTTTTATTTGCTATCCTTATAGGCATTGCTCGCGTGACCGCTGGGGTGCATTTCCCTGTAGACATCTTGGGTGGTTTTATCCTAGGGTGGCTTATGGTGTATTTATTGGGACGGCTTGCCTTTCATTAAAAAAATGTATAGAATAGCTGTATCTTTATGATTAAAAAAGCAATTTTAGCTATATTCATACTTCTTTTAGGCGCTAGCGTTGGACTTTTTGTTTTTAAATCAGAACCTAAATTAAATAAGAATTTCGAGAATGAGCGATCTTTCTTCAAGCACTCTCCATTCCGACTCGGGCTTGATCTTTCTGGCGGTAGCCATTTGGTATATAAAGCAGATGTTTCCAATATTCCGGCTGGTCAAATCGGTGAATCAATGGACGCTCTACGTGATGTCATTGAAAGACGTATAAATATTTTCGGAGTTTCTGAGCCAGTCGTGCAAGTCCAAAATGCCAGTTTTATTTCAGGTGGAGAAGAGAAATTAATCGTTGATCTTCCAGGAGTGACCGATGTGGAGAAGGCGACCGCGATGATTGGGCAGACCCCGCTACTTGAATTCAAAATAGAAATTCCTAAAGGTGAACCCATCCCCGTGACCGTCGGTAAGGATGGCAAGGTTGACTTGAGTCTAGCTTCACAATTCAAAAATACTGAGCTTACTGGACGATATTTAAAGAAGGCCACTCTGGAATTCGATACTAATACTCGTGAACCGAAGGTTTCTCTACAATTTGACGATACAGGCAGCAAACTCTTCGCCCAAATTACGAAAGCTAACGTAGGTAAGATGGTCGCCATCTATCTCGATGGAGCACCCATCTCAACCCCAGTTGTCCGAGAAGAAATTACCGGAGGTCAAGCAGTTATCTCTGGTAGCTTTACTCCCACCGAAGCCAAGCAACTCGTCGGGAGATTGAACTCCGGAGCTCTACCCGTCCCGATAACTCTAGTTTCCAAGCAGACCATCGGTGCTATTTTAGGTGATAATGCATTAAATGCTGGTGTTAAAGCGGCCTTTGTTGGTTTTCTATTAGTCGTGTTGTTCTTAATCGTCTGGTATCGCTTACCTGGGCTAATCGCTTCTATTGCTTTATGTATTTTCGTCGTGATAATGCTCTCTTTGTTTAAATTAATTCCAGTCACCTTAACTGCTGCTGGGCTCGCTGGTTTCATCATTTCGATGGGTGTGGCTGTGGACGCCAATGTTCTTATTTTTGAACGCATCAAAGAAGAATTACGCGCTGGACGCACTATCCCTGACGCAACTCACGCTGGATTCTCCAGAGCATGGCTTTCTATCCGAGATTCTAATCTTTCAAACATTATTACGGCACTCATTTTATTCTGGCTTGGCACGTCTTTGATTAAAGGTTTTGCTTTGACGCTTGGAATGGGAGTTATCGTGTCGATGTTCTCCGCCATTACCATAACCAGAGTTTTCCTTTCTGTTTTTGACTTTACTGGTGAAAACAAGGTTGTCAGATTTTTATTTAGTTCTGGTATTTCGAAATAAAATTATGTTTATCGTTAAACACAAAAAAATATTTATCAGTATCTCCATCGCCTTAGTGGTGCTGTCTCTTATTTCTCTCTTTACCTTTGGTTTAAATATAGGTATTGATTTCAAGGGGGGAGCATTGACTGAGGTTGCTTATACGGATGTTCGTCCAGCTCAAGAAGAGGTATATAAAAACGTTGAAACCCTTAATCTTGGTTCCGTCTTGATACAGCCAACGGGCGAGAAGAGTTACCTCGTTAAGTCTCGCGACTTGAATGATGTTGAACACACCAGTCTTTTGAAGACGCTCTCTTTGAACAACAAAGATCCATTAACCGAAGTCAGTTTCACTTCTATCGGTCCGTCGGTGGGGAAGGAATTAACTCGTAAAGCTATTATTGCCATCATCCTCGTATCGCTCGCGATTATTTGTTTCATTGCCTTTGCTTTCCGCAAAGTTTCTAAACCTGTTTCTTCTTGGAGATATGGACTCATTGCTATCGTTTCACTCTTGCACGATGTGCTTATACCTGTTGGTATCTTCGTCGTCCTCTCTCATTATTACGGAGCGGAGGTTGATACACTATTCTTGGTAGCCATCCTTACTGTGCTCGGCCTTTCTGTGTCTGATACGATTGTTATCTTCGATCGAATTAGAGAAAACTTAAGAAATGATTCTTCCCATAAAATCAACTTTAGCGAAATCGTGGGTCGTAGCTTGGAGCAATCCTATGTTCGTTCTATCTCAACATCGCTCACGGTGATACTGGTGCTCTTGGCCCTGGTCTTCTTTGGCCCAGCATCCACCAAATACTTCGCTCTTATGCTTACCGCTGGAATGTTCTTCGGAACGTACTCTTCTATTTTCCTAGCCTCACCGCTTCTTGTGTGGGTCGCCGAGAAGCAACTTCAAAAGTAATTATTAATTAATTTGCCTCGTTTTTCGAGGATAAATAATATGACATTATATACATGGATAGGGATAGTTTTAGGTCTTATCGTCTTGTGGATTGTTTTTGCTTTTAACAGTTTCGTTACTTTACGTAACCGTGCCAAGGAAGCTTGGGCAGATATTGAAGTACAATTGAAGCGCCGTTATGATTTGATTCCGAACTTGGTTAATACGGTGAAAGGTTATGCCATCCATGAATCAAGCGCATTTGAAAATGTTACCAAGGCTCGCAATATGGCAATGGGCGCTCAAGGTCCTACAGAGGCTCATGCTCAAGCTGAAAATATGTTAACAGGTGCTCTTAAATCTGTTTTTGCTCTCGCTGAGGCGTACCCAGATTTGAAGGCTAACCAGAATTTCCTTGCCCTCCAGAGTGAACTATCTGACACTGAAAACAAAATTCAGGCAGCTCGCAGGTTCTATAATGCGAATGTTCGTGATTTGAATACCAAGTTAGAAGTATTCCCATCGAATATTATTGCTAAAATGTTTAATTTCGTATCTATGGAATTCTTCGATGTGGCCGATAACGATGCGGCTCAGAATCCTGTAGAAGTAAAATTCTAAATTATGTTTAACAAACAATATTGGTTTTTCGGCTCAAAACTAAATACCGCACTCTTGCTCGTCTTGATTGTTCTGATGATTTTCGCTTTGCGTATTATGCGTAAAGAACCAGAAAAATATCTTCCAGATTTGGCCAAAGATAAATTAGAGAACACAGCTATTTATGGAGTATTGGGCAATAAAGACGACCTTGTATTCTTCACGATTTTGCCTAATACGAAAGTCCACGGAATTTTATCTTATCGAGGACAAGTTAAGGGGGGATATTTCTTCGAGGCCAATATCTTAATAAATATTCTTGATATGAATAAAAAGGTTCTTAAAAATACCAATGCAGTCGCGAAGAGCGAATGGATGACAGCGGGTCCCGTCGACTTCGAAGGTTATGTTGATTTCACCAATCTTCCCAAAGGTCCGGCCTATTTCGAAATTCATAACGACAATGCTTCTGGTCTCCCAGAAAATGATAAATCCATTTTGATTCCAATAGTGATAGAATAGGTGCATGGCTACGCTGTATACACAACAATCAAACAATGTCCGCAAGACTTATTTCTTAATGAGTATCTTTTTTGTACTTATTATTGCTATTGGTTTCGTTTTTGCGCAATATTACGGCAATCCGAACATCCTGTATTTCTTCGTCATCTTTAGTATTTTTATGAATATCACTAGCTACTGGTACTCTGATAAAATAGCCCTAGCGTTAAATCACGCTAGACAAATCAAGAGGGAAGACAATATCGATTTATGGAATACTGTCGAGAATCTATCCATCACTGCCGGGCTCCCAATGCCACGAATATGTATTATTGAAGATTCTGCACCGAATGCCTTCGCCACTGGTCGCGACAAAGAACATGCCGTGGTCGGTGTTACAACTGGCTTACTAAAAATGTTGAATAAAACCGAGCTTGAAGGCGTCATCGCTCACGAGCTTTCTCATATCGGCAATCGCGACATTCTACTTTCAACCGTTGTGGTTGTTTTGGTTGGTTTTGTTTCCATTATCACGGATACGTTTTTGCGCTCTGTTTTCTGGGGAAGACATAATGATAATAATAAAGGAGGGGGTGTGTTTCTAATTATTGGTATTATCTTATCTATTTTGGCACCAATTTTCGCAACCCTTATTCATATGGCTATTTCAAGAAAAAGGGAATTCCTGGCTGATGCTTCGGGTGCTCTGCTGACTCGTTATCCCGAGGGTCTCGCCAGTGCGTTACAGAAAATTTCAAATTATAGTGGGAAAATGCAATACGCCAATACTGCCACCGCTCATTTATTTATCTCAAATCCTTTCGGCAACGTCGGTTTGAAAAATAAAATCTCTGGGCTCTTCAGCACTCACCCCCGAACGGAAGAACGCGTTCAAGCACTTTTGGGGAAATAATTTTTAATGGAAAATAAGGACATCACAGGAAATGGTTTTAATAAAGTATTAGGGATGATGACCTTAAATGGTTTTGCGATGTCTTTTGTGGCAATATTCGTCCCTATTTATCTTCTTAGTTTAGGATATTCTTTTCAAATGGTGATGATTTGGATGATGCTTCATCACGCGGCACTTCTTTTAAGTGCTTTTATTGTAGTTAAAGTATCAAACAAAATAGGATTGGTTCACTCTCTGCATATAAGATTTGGGTTATTACTCACATATTTTTTGCTTCTTTTATTTGGACTTAAAGATACAGACATACTTTTTTATATAATACCTATTTTATCCGGAGCTGAATCTGCATTCTATTGGATACCACTTAATATTCTTTTTGTGCGCAATACTAAAGAAGAAAATATGGGCAAATCAATGAGTAAGTTTTTTGTTATACCGAAAGCATTATCCACGGCAGGTCCACTAATAGGAGCATTTATAGCTGTACGTTATGGATTTAATATTTTATTTGCATTTGCGATGTTCTTATTATTTTTTACTTTTTTACCAATATTGTCTTTGAAGTCAGAAAAAACAAATTTTATCTTTTCAAAAGAAAAATTTAAAGAAATTTGGCAAAAAAATAAACAATATTTCGTGCCAGAGATTATAGACAACTTAGCTGAGGATGCTATGGCTTTGTGGATTATCTTTATTTATTTGCAACTCGCAAGCACTTTAGAAGTAGGAATAATAGGAACAATTACTTCAATCGCTTCACTGTTTTTTACATTAACTGTGGGAAAATTGACTGACCAATGGAATAAACATAAATTAATAAAAATAGGTGCGTTTCTTGTAAGTATTATATGGTTTGTCAATTTTACTATTGGAGAATTTTTTCCTAATCAGTATTTATTTTATATAGCTACTATTTTTGCAACACTATCACTAAAGGTATTTCTTGTACCTTACAGTTCACTTATGTACAATCAAGCTCGCAAAGATGATGCGCAATTTTTAGTGTTACGTGAAATACCTACAGTATTTGGTAGATTGATTTTGTTTTCTTTAGCAATACTTTTTCATAACCATTTATCACTTATCTTTTTATCCGTTGGAGTCATTTTCATATATTTTTGGTTTTTGAATACTAAAAAACTAAATGAAGTTGTTATTTAAGTATGTTTTCCATCTTTATTTGATTTTGCTATACTCTCTATATGAATATTAAGGATGTTGAAAACTTGGCAGAGCTGGCCAGGCTTGAATTAAGCGAAGAAGAAAAGGCCCAATTGTTGAAAGACATGGGTGGTATTTTAGACTATGTGAAGCAAGTTGAGTCTGTGGAAGTAGAAGATTCAGACTCTCATTTTGATGCTTTCAATGTCTGGCGCGAGGACAAGACAGAAGATAGAGATTTCTCTAAAGATTCGATTATCAAACAATTTCCAGACTCTCAGGACAACTTTTTGAAAGTGAAGAAAATTCTATGATTGATTTAAAGAATTTAACAATTGAAAAAGCGCACGCTGCACTGGAGAAAGGGGAGTATACTTGCCGAGAATTAACGGAAGCGTATTTAGAAGTTATTAAAGAAAAAAATAAAGAATTGAATGCGTACTTAGAAGTTTTCGACGATGCTCTAGCCGAAGCAGATAAAGCACAGAAAAAGTTCGAGAACGGCACAGCGACCCTGCTCACTGGTATCCCTTTCGCCATCAAAGACAACATTCTATTCGAGGGGCACATCGCTTCGGCGGGTTCGAAAATTTTAGAAAATTATACCGCTACTTACGACGCTTTCGTTATTAAGAAATTGAAAGAAGAGGGCGCGGTAATCCTCGGGCGAACCAATATGGACGAATTCGCCATGGGCTCCTCGACACAGACCAGTGCTTATGGAGTGACCCGTAACCCGATAGATACCAGCTTGGTCCCCGGTGGTTCTTCTGGTGGCTCCGCAGCCGCTGTCGCGGCTGATATGGCTCTGGTGGCACTCGGCACCGAGACCTGTGGCTCAGTGCGTGAACCGTCGGCCTTCTGTGGCTTGGTGGGGCTCAAGCCGACTTATGGTGCCCTTTCTCGCAATGGCATCATCGCGATGGGGAACTCTCTTGACCAGGTTTCTCCTTTCGGTAAGACTGTCCGAGATACAGAAATTATTTTCAATACCTTGTCTAAGTATGACAAAGAAGACAGCACTTCCGCGGTGGAGGCATTGCGTAGTAAAGAAAACAAATCTATGGGTAAGAAAATTGGCATACCTTGGCACCTCTTCGAAGAGGGAGTAGATCCAGTGATTATGGCGAACTTTAAAGAATCAATGGAGAAGTTAGAAAATGCCGGTTATGAAATTGTCGATATCAAACTCCCACATTCGAAATATTCTCTGGCTGTTTACTACATCATTATGCCCGCTGAAGTTTCCACCAACCTTTCGCGCTTCGATGGTATACGCTACGGATTGAGTGAGCCCGGCGCCAACTTGATGGAAGTTTACAAAAAAAGTAGAGGTAAAGGCTTCGGAGCTGAAGCGCGCCGCCGAATTTTACTCGGCACTTATGTGCTTTCTCATGGCTACTACGATGCTTACTACAATAAGGCAGTGAAGGTTCGAGAGAAAATAAAACAAGAAGTCTTACAAGCTTTCGAAGACGTGGATTTAATTGCGACACCCACAGTACCAATATTGCCTTTCAAATTGGGTGAAAAGTTGAACGACCCAGTAGCGATGTATCTGTGCGATATATTCTCCGCACCTGCCAACCTCGCTGGTGTGCCATCTATCGCCCTACCCTCAGGCAAGACGGACAAGAATCTCCCTCTTTCCATCCAATTTATGGCGACTCACTGGGATGAAGACGCATTGTTCGATGTTGGTAAAAAATTTGAAACCTTAAAATAAGGTTATGGTATATGGAGTACCATATAACAATGGCGTTCGAACGTTAAGCAAACAAATTTGCTTACGCTTCTCACTTATTGTTATAATTCTTATATATGGACGTTCAAAACTTTGATCCTATAAATACAGCTCTGAATGATAAATTCTTTCAGATTGAATATTTTAATCCAAGCTATTTGTTCGAGAAGATATATGATTTTTTTCATACTATCTTGCCGTACTTTTTTCGTGGTGAGAATCTAGATGGTCTGAAATTGATTTTATCCCTATTTTCTCTATTCTTCATCATCATTATCACTTACACCACCGTCAGAATGCTGGAAATAAGAAAAAAGGAACACCATCACTTGAAGGAAGAAATTGCTGAATATGCACATCACCAAGCCGAGAGAGAAAGGAAAATAAAAGAATCGAACCAATATAAGAATAACAGATGGGCGAAAGTTCTAGCCCATGTTTTTTCGCCAACTTTAAGTGACTGGAAACTAGCCATCATTGAAGCTGACTCTATGCTGGAAGATTTGTTAACCCAACTCAACTTCAAGGGTGACAATATAGGAGAAAAATTAAAATCTGCTGATCGCGAGAAGTTCAAGAACTTAACAGCCGCGTGGGAAGTCCACACAATCAGAAACAAGATAGCCCACGAGGGTCTGAATTTTGAAATTTCTCAGAAAGAAGCGAAGCGAGTCATCGCTCTCTATGAGCAGATTTTCCGCGAATTCGGCTTCATTTAATTTGCTTTTTCTTGTATTTGGGGTAAAATGACAAAGAGCCTTGTAAAAGGCGTTTTTTATTAGAGATTTTATAGCGGGGTAGAGAAGAGGTATCTCCGAAAGGACTAATAGAGCGAATAACCTAGGTTATGAGCCAGATATTAAATTTCTATTTTGTTATAAAAATATAGCGGGGTAGAGAAGAGGTATCTCGTAAGGCTCATAACCTTAAGACTCACGTTCGATTCGTGACCCCGCAACACTTCGGCACGTTACATGCCATCAATGTCTAATTGTCGAGTATAATGTATAATAATGTCGACGTAGCTCAGACGGTTAGAGCGGAGGACTCATAAGCCTCAGGTCGGTGGTTCG
>Ga0172379_10003847_pt1 | contig 23237 bp, 33 predicted proteins | sample GrowelOW334metaG_FD_119756 | JGI IMG/M metagenome (GOLD analysis project Ga0172379, IMG submission 119756) | Groundwater microbial communities from an aquifer near a municipal landfill in Southern Ontario, Canada - Groundwater well OW334 metaG | ecosystem: Environmental > Aquatic > Deep... | reverse complement strand
TTGAATCACTTCCGCCAAAAGTCTTCGACGATCGTCTCTGGATTCATGGTCTCGATCACCATAAACGGACTCCATTATTAAATAATCCACATCGGTAATTTTTTCCGTGTCAGGAAGAAGCGGCGACGGACTGTTTCCCAAATCCCCGGTAAAAAGAATTTTTTTACCGTTATAAATAAATTCAATCATCGCCGAACCCAAAATATGTCCGGCATTCAAAAACGTGACTTCCAAGTCAGGGGTCAGGTTTATTTTTTGATGATAAGTAAAACCTTGCCAGAGAGAAAGAACTAGTTTCACATTTTCTTCGGTATAAATTTCATCCAATCCCAAATCCGTATTTTTACTTAAAATACCGACAGTATCTTCCAGCATTGGCCCGGCTAGACCTTTAGTGGGTTCGGTGGAATAAATTTTTCCGCGAAACCCTTCTTTAATTAATTTAGGAATTCTGCCCAAATGATCCACGTGCGCATGGGTAACAAAAAGAATGTCTATTTCTCGTGGATTGTAAGGAAAAGGTTCCCAATTAATCTCTTCATCCATTTTTTCTCCCTGAGTAAGCCCGCAATCAATTAAAATTTTTTTGTCGTCAATCTCTAAAAGAAAATTCGCGCCCGTCACCGAGCCCGTTCCTCCACAGAAAGTTATTTTTGCTTTCTTCTCCATCATGCAGGTAATTGTACCCGATAGTGAGACTTTTTCAAAGCTCTACTGTCGGGTGTATCTCACTTTCACCGGTTTGCCTATTCTTTTTTAAAAAATATAACAGGGCGAAAACTCCTCCAGCCAGGTCAAAAAAAATGTCAGAAGTAGTGTCTAGGATATTAAAAGGGTCTCGAGCAATATAATTATGGACGTAAACTTCAAAAAGTTCATAAAAAACTCCAATCAATAAAACACACGAAAGAATAATCAAAAATTGTTCTAAAAATTTATTTTTATTATAAAAAACGTAGAGAAAAAACAACCCAACCCACACTCCCCCCAAAAAATGCATGAGCATATCAAACCACCAAATCGTATAATACCAATAAAACATTGTCCCCACGCGATCAGCTATAAAAATGAGAAACATTAGTATAACAATCTTTATTAAAAACTTTTTTCTATCCATTTAACTATTTTAACCTCAAAAAAGACTTATGTCCAAGAAAAAATCCGCTTCGCGCGGAGTTCTTCTTAGGACTATTTCTGATGTATTACCATAGCTTATAGCTAGGTGGGTGTTAGACGCGAGAAACCAAGGTTAAACGCGATCGAAACTCCCATAAATTAGTGTTCTAGGTAATAATCGGAAATAACCCTGCCTAAAGTATATCCTCTCTCAAAATTCTTGCAACAAGTTTTTTAAAAAAACACGAATTTTAGGAAAAAACAAGTTTGACAAATATTATTTTTTCTAAAAACGCATATTAAACCAATCTAATCCATATTCTTTTTTAATCAAAGCACGTTCTCCATCAGAACTATTTTTATGACTAGCTAAATCTAGTAATTTTATAGCTTCTTGAATGTGTGCCTCGCTTTCTCCTTCGATTTCCAAGTATGCGGACATACCCGGATACTGATCTAGGTCAAATTGATAGTCATTTAACGTCCAAGAAATTCTATCTTTCTCCTGGTGCCCATATTTTTCCAAATCTAATTCCTCAAAAAAGTAGCCAATTTGAATCGGATCAGAAATTGTAAAATTTATTTCCTTGTGTTTTCTAGAAGCGCCCAAAATATCTGATTTTCCCTTCCATGTTACTTCATGTTTACCATTCGAATAAGTCCGGACACGCAAAAACCACAGATCATCGCCATCGTGGGTTAAACCTTTAGGTCCGTACCAATCTACAATTAAACGTGTATTTTGAATTTCTTGGGCGCCGAGGGAATTTAGTTTCTTTTTTATATCCTGTACATCAACATCTAAAATTTTTGTCTCAATTTCTTGCATTTTCTATTCATCCACTCCGAAGCGTTTGTATTCAAAAGTTTTACCTTCACCGAACCAATGCTTGATTTCGTGTTCCGCTTCTTCCGGGGTTTCTGAACAATGCACGACATTCATTACCGCGCGCTTATCTTTATTTGCCAGAGCCGGGCTATCAATTGAAAAATCTCCGCGAATCGTACCCATATCAGCCAAGTACGGCATAGTTGGACCTGCAATTTTGCGGACGACATCAACGGCGTGCACTCCTTGCACCACCATTTTTACAAGCGGAGAAGACTTCATGTAATCAATCAGCCATTTTCTTATTTCCGGACCAATAATGGACGGATCAGTGGTGCCAAAATCCATCATTGCATCATAGCCGTATTTTTCATAGGTTGAAAGGGTCTTTTTTCCAAGCCGGGTAATCCATTCTTCGTCTTTTGGATAATGATTATCAATCTGATCATGCGACGGCTGGAACATTTCAAGCGCCACAATCTTTAAATATCGCTGTTCAAAACGGCGAATAATTTCGCCCGTGAGCCCTTTGCGGACTCCGTCCGGCTTTATCATTACATATGTCTTTTCTTCGTTTGGATGTTTCATATTCCCTTATATTAGCAGAAAAAAACAATTTTGCAAAATTAATTATCAAAAAAGTTCTTGTCAGTTTTCAGCGCCTTAAAATACCATTCATATTCCTAATGCGTATGATGTTTTTCTCTATCTCGTTCTTCTTTCTCTCGTTCTTCTCTTTCCGCTTTTTCAATATCATGTCTAAGTTCTTCTTGTTTTCTTTTAGCTCTACTTAATTTTTCCTGTAAAGCTTTTATTTCTGATTCAAGACGACTAACTTCACGTTCCTTTTCCGCAATTTCACGAGTGGTTTCTTCCTCCTCTCTTTCAAAATTTTCTTTTTCTCTTTTTAAAGATGAAATATCTGACATAATTAATTAATAAAATTAAAATTAATAAATGAAAGCAAAAACAATTTTCTTTTATAATTCATTGTTATCTCCTCCACCATAACTAGCTTCTTTTTTTCTTGGTCGAGTCTTTTTTCTTTAATTCTGAATTCACTTCCTTAACAACTCGCCTGATTTGTTTAAAAACAACATCTTGCGCTTTTTTGCGAGTATCGGTTGCATACTTGAATAAATGGTCAACCGCTTTCTTTTTATCCTGTTTGCTGATGCCCTTAGTAGCTTCCGACACGAATTTTTCGACTTTATCCCGAGTCATGTCCATTAGACCCAGACCGAGAACCAGAGTTTCGTGCATTAAAACATTCTTTTTTGTTGATTTAGCCATAAAAATGATTAATTATTTAGTAATACAGCAATTATAGTATAAATTACTTGTGAGCACTAGCTGTGTTTATTAAGTGGGAAATAAATTCGACCCCTTCTTCATTTAACTGCTTAACAATTTTCAATACAGCGTCGGGTAAATTCTCCGGGTTATTTAATAATTCCTTTATGGAAACTTGAATATTTTTCAAATCCAGAAGAGAATCTTGTCCAACATACTCCTTCAAAGAATTCAGAATATCCATTTCTGGATCAAATTTGCGAAGTAGACCGTCATATTCCAAAACTGTCTTTCCCAAGACAAAAATAGGAAGCGGTACTTCAATTCCCGACTCTTGCGCGGCTAGAAGTAGCCGATAAAAAACCTCCGCCATAGTCATTTCAACCACCGAACCGGTTTGCCAGTCGTCTAAAATAAATTTTATTTTCTTTTCTACTTCAGGAATGCTGATATTTTTTTCAATTTCATTTAAACTAATTAAATTTTCTGAGATTTTTTTAATGTCGCGTTCGATTACCCCAGAAAGAATTTTCATTGCTATCTCTTTCAGACGAGGCTGTAAAATTCCCACCACTCCAAAATCAATAAAAGCAATATGGTTCTGGGGAGTCAATAAAATGTTAGCAGGATGCGGGTCGGCGTGAAAATAACCATCTTGAAAAACCTGCTTGAAAACAATATCTAAGATCTCTTTAAGAAAAACCTTTTTAGCGCAATTTATGTCCCCATACTTTATTAATTTGGTATTAGGCAAATCCGACACATGGTCAATCAATGTATTTAAGCTTGTTCCCTTGATATATTCTATGGTCAGCACTAATTTTGTACTCAGGGCGTGGATAACATTCGGCGCCTCAAAAAATTTAATAGCTGAAAAATTGTTTTTTATTCTGATAATATTCAGCGCCTCCAGTCGATAATCCAACTCATGTTCAATCCATTTAAAAAACTCATTGACGGAAATTTGCAGTAAATGAATCGTATTTTTATTGGCCCTAGAAAAAGAAAAAAGTTGGGCTAAAATCAATAGTTTCTTGACCAAAGATAAATCTCTATGGATAGTTGTCTTAATTCCTGGTTTTTGGATTTTTACCGCTAATAATTTACCCTGATAATGAGCCAGGTGTACTTGTGATAAGGAAGCAACAGCGAAGGGTTGGCGTTCAAATGAATCGAAAATTTCTTCCGGCGGTTTGCCAAGTTCCGACTTAATTAAATAATTGATATCACCCTCTTCAACAATTGAACCATGATCCAATAATTGGCGAAGCTCGTCGGCTAAATCAGAATTAATCAAGTCTGCTCGCAAAGAAAGCATCTGCCCGAGCTTGATGAAGGTTGGGCCTAGATCGCTCAATAAATGATTTATTTTAGGGCCCACAATTTTATAAGAAGTCTGTTTTCTTTCAGCCTTTTTTATTTCCCAAAGAATTAAAAATCCATTTTTCGCTATTTTAAAAAATCGCATGTCGTAAATTATTCCATCGTTTTATATCTGCCCATAATTTCCGCTTCCACTTCCGCGCGATCGCGACCGTATTTTACATAAGAAAGTTCTTTCAAACTGTCCACAATTTCCGGATTGCCTTTTTCCGGAGGAAGAGTCTTTATATTAAAAGGCTTGGTTGGTTGACCATTAACCAACATGTTCATGTAAGCGTTGTAGTTATCCAATTTGGTAATATCTTGCGCAGTAAATTGAGGCTTGAATTTTGGTTCCAAAAAGGTCGCGTCTTCAGTGCCCACGCGAAAGACCGCCATTGAGCCGACGTTGCCAAAAACCGCGTTTTTAATATTTTCTTCCAGTTGAGTAATATATTGATGCGCAATATTTAAAGAAAGGCGATATTTGCGGGCTTCAGATAAAATTGACGCGATAGAATCGGTAGTCACATTTTGAAACTCATCGATATAGAGATAAAAATCATTCATCGGCTTGCCGAACATGTCCACGCGCGAGAGCGCCGCCATTTGGATTTTACCGACCAACACCAGACCGATTAAATTTGCATTAATATCACCTAATCGTCCTTTGGAAAGATTAACCAAAAGGATTTTCTTCTCATCCATAATTTTTCTAAAATTAAAAACAGAATTTTGTTGGAGTACTACCGGACGCATAATGTCGTTGGAAATAAAGTTGTCAAATTTTGACGAAATATAGGGCACAAAATTCGCCAGCGACTGATCCCCCGTTGTCTGCTCAGCGGAAACCCAGAATTGCTTAATAATCGGGTTTTTACACTTAGCAAGTTTCATGTCACGAAATTCTTTATCTCCCAAAACACGAGTGATTTCAAGCAGAGTCGAGCCGGAATCGGGGTCTTCCATTACTAAAAATGCGCTATTGCGGAAATACTGCTCGAACATCGCTCCGCCCCCGACCTTCATATCGAAAAGTTTGTTAAAAATTCCCATCATCTCATTTACCACAAAAGTTTTTTGCTCCGGATATTTTGGATCATATTCGAGCATATTCAGCCCCATCGGCCGCGCAGTGTAAGCCGGATCAAAATAAAGAACATCATCAATGCGCTCTTTGGGAATGCGTGAAAGAATGGTTTGGATATCCGTACCATGCGGGTCAATATAACAACATCCATCACCATTTTTTATGTCCTGCGTTATCATATTTAGCATGATGTTCGTTTTACCGGTTCCTGTCTGACCGATTACATAAAAGTGTCTCATGCGATCTTCACGTGCCATGTGAATTTCCGTATCTTTACCACGATAACTATTTATTCCCAGAATTATCCCCTGCTGTCCCATTTCTATCGGCGCCGGCGCAATACCCGCTTTGGCTTCTTTCAGTTGTGGCTGACTACCAATGCCAACCGGGAAATGAAAGACCGAAGCCAGTTCTTTTAAGTTCATTGGCAGTATTTTATCATGGGAAAATGTGCGATAAGAAAAATCGTGAAAAAGTTTCTTTAAATCATTTCCTTTTACCTGTTCAAAAACAAAAGAATTACTGGCCGGTTCAGAAAATTGATTAAAGGAAGATTCAATTTCTTTTAATATCGCCTCCGCGCGTTCTTTTGTTTCCCCTGAAGCAATCACGCGGATATTTGCTTTCATAATAGTACTTTTCATTTTGTTGCCTATTTTTTCTGCGGCACCTTCATCTACTGCGCGCCTGCCTGGCATGTGTTTTTTTTCTGTTTCTTCTTCTTTTTTTTCATTGGTAAACAACTCTTTTGAAAACTTGATTACTTCTTTTTTGAATTTATAAAAATCATTCGCTGCATACTTAACGGACATGCCTTTTTTGACATCGTGTAAAATCATATCAAATTCATCTATAAATTTATTTCCGGCCGGTGTAACAATGAGTTGAATCGCGGCACCTTCGCCTACCGTCTTTAGTTTAGAAAAAACATTCAATATCGGATTCATCGGATCATGCTCGATATTGTCATATGTCTTAATCGGCATTACTGCGCGTTCAGTGAAATTGGCATAAGCACCAACCGAGCCGCCTTTTTCGTTAAAAATATTATAATCATCCGCCACTTCGCGAATTTTTGCATTGTGATAAAAAGCCAAAACTTGTTTTTCAAAAAGTGAAAGATGTTTGTTCGGAATCGCCGCGTACACAACAACTTCATCGCTTTGATTACTGAGCGCTACTTCTAATGTAAAATAATTTTCTTTTTCATTATTTTTGCCGACAGAAATTGACTGCATCCCGGCATAAAATTGTTCCATCGCGCCGATAAAATCCTTGAAACTTTTTGATTTATCCGCTTCGTCTTCGGGCGGAGGAAGAGTAATTTCAAAAAGAGTCATATTGAGAGCTTTATAAACCGGAGAATCTTCTTTAAAATCCAGAACCCCTTCACCTGTTTTTAAAAACTGAATGAGTATTCGGTGAAAATCATCATCGACGTGCGGATTATTCATTTCTTCCACCACCGAGAGCGCGTTCCTGACTCCCTTGGTAATAACAATACCTAAAAGCTCTTCCATCACATTATCATGAGATTCAGGCTTAAGAGCGAGCACGATGCCTTTGGTTTCTTTTTCGCTAATAACATTATTTTCATGAATTACCTGTTCAGTTGGTATATTTTTATATTCACCAATGACATCCCGAACTGCGTTTTCTCCCGCATTTTCCACATGTCCAACATTAATAAGTTGTTCTTCGCGCGCTTTTACATGGGCACGCAAATAATCGAGCTCTTCTTCGGGAGTCTTAAACTTCGGCATTTCCTTTAAGAATGACGGTTCCATAATTTAATTATACCAAAAAAAACTAAACTTTGGTTAGAATCTCCGGTTCGCCTTCGGTAATCAAAATTGTGTGCTCAAAGTGCGCGCTATTTTTGCCGTCAGCAGTACGAAAAGTATACCCATCATTGTCTATGGTCACGTTTTTAGTTCCAAGATTTATCATCGGCTCCAAAGCGATAACCATTCCCGGGACAAGTTTTGTGCCTGTTCCCTTTTTACCGAAGTTCGGGATATAGGGATCCTCGTGAACCGCCCGCCCGACGCCATGCCCGGAGAGAACTTCCACAATTCCGTATTTTTGATTCTTGTTTTGAGAATGAACAAAATTTTCTATATTGTTACCTATATCTCCCGTCATGTTTCCTGCCTCGGCTGTCTTAATACCAACCTGCAAGGCCTGTTCGGTAATCTGCATAAGTTTTAAATTTAGGGCATTCGTGTTCTCCACCGGCACGGTAATAGCCATGTCAGTAAAAAGATTTTTATGCCTCAAGCCAAGGTCCAAAGAAACAATGTCTCCCTCTTTTAAAATTTTTTTCTGGCTAGGAATTCCGTGCACCACCTCGTCATTAACGGAAACACACAAAGAAGCTGGATACGGCTTATCCGCCCCTTCCGGGCGATAGTTTAAAAATGCGGGGATATCTCCCATTTCACGAATTAATTTTTCAGCATAAATATCTAAATCTTTCGTGGAAACTCCCGGCGCGACTTTATCTTTCACTTGATAAAGCACTTTTGCCAACCGTTTGCCCCCCTCGCGCAGTATTTCTATTTCTTCTTTGGTTTTTATAATTATCATTTTTTTCTACTTTATTCAACTAAAATAATTAATATGCCTCCTGTTTATAACATTGGTCACAATACACTATTTCCGGTCTATCGGGCATATAAGAAGTATCAAAATCAACATCGCATTTCTTTTCTCCATGCAAATGGTTCTTTTTATCACACATGCATTCCCTGTGCCATAATTTTATCGGATTACGAAACTGAAGTCTATTATAATGCCTGCAATTCGGACATTTATCTGGTATTGGAATATTCATTCCTTTATAAAAATCAAGTTCGGATTGAATAATTCTAAAAGCAGTTGTGCATTGATGATTACAAGCCCCTTGGTGAATACAACTTATGACTTCTTTAATTATTGAATCATCAGTATTTTTAATTTCACTGGGAAGATTTTTTGCTAAAATAGTTGATACATAATTTTTCTCTTCCGGCTCACGGATTTTGTATCCATTTTTTATCATTTCCTCTTTTTCGAGCGGATAATACTCTTGAGCCACTGTTTCGTTATAAGCAAACGGGGAAAAAGATTCCGGAAAAAATTCTCCATATTTATATTCGATTCCCTTTTCGTCAATATATGGCATTTCTCCCATGTGTTTTCTGATTTTAGGCAATAATTCAAGATATTCTTCCTTGGTGTATTGCCTGTTTAAAATACAATATTCCTTATGAGTAAGCCCGATACATCCAAAAATATTTGAAGAAAATGCGATCAGCCATGAATATGAGACACTGTTAGAGTCATGGACTCTGAAGCAAGAAGTAACCTCTGAGCATGCAGCCACAGCTGTTACTTCGTACACAAGTTCGTTATTTCTGCCTCCAGAATACGCGTCCATAGAGTCCTTGTACTTCATAATATCCAATAAATATTTGGAATTTTCACATTTCTTTATCCCGAAACAATTTTTACAATTTCTTGATTCTACAATATTGTCTCCAGTGCAATTAACAGCATTTAAAATATTTAAATGTTTTCTCGGCACAGATAAAATAAATTCATTGAATTTTATTAAAAGTTTTTCTCTCGTCTGTCTATTACCTAGATCTATCTTTTTTAAAGCATCAAAATATCCTTCACGACTGTATTGTTCATTCATTATGCAATACGATTTATTTCTCAAGTTCGCGCACATAAAACAATCCATGCAATTTTGACAATTATACAAAAAGAAAGAATTTACACACTGGTCGCAGAAATATAAATATTGAGATCTTGAACAAGAAATACATTCCATAGACTCATACAACAGTTCAGATTTTTCTACTACCTGAAAACAGTCAGTACAATCTGAAGATGAATTTCCACGATAAACATACAGCATCCTTTGGCTATGGTGAGTCCGCGAACACAAATAACAATCTTTTGACAAGCTCATGTCGTTGTTATATTCACAATTTTCTGAAGTTCGAACTCCCAAAGAAGGTAAGGGCACCTTCAGAGAAAGTTCTCTGAACTGCTCTAAAAAAGGCTTACCCCAATCAATCTCCATGCCATACTGCATCGCATTAAATTCATCTGAATACCAATATTCCTTGTCGCATACTTTGTATTTTGAGTCCGGAGCGTATATTGAAATTATATTTTTTCCTGTTATATCGCACTTCCGTCGGTATAAAGTTCTCTCGTTGCGAAACAGTAACCTTCTTTTTGCCCGACACTCTGGACAAAAAGTCGGGGAAAAAACTTTTATTTTTTCATAAAAACTGAAATCCTCGGGTTCTATCGTGAAATCTTTTTTGCAGTTCTGGCAAGTCGTAGACACTGAGTTTTCCGAATGTGTTTTAGTTTCACTATTCATAATCAAGAAATAACCGTTCCTTTAAATTTTTCCCCTGCCAGGCACTTGGCTAAATTTTCGATCGGTTTGCCATTCATAATCACCACTTCCATTCCCTCTTCTTCGGCCATCTTGGAGGCAATCGGGTCAAAGGGGGTATTCAGACCGGCATGAGTCCATTCGTCGGGAATAATTTTACGATATTCAGCCCAGGAAATTTTTTCGATTTTTTTCGCGTCTGGATTTTTTTTAGGATCGGAGTCATATACATAATCCGTGTTTGATAAGTTTATTATTTTTTTTGCGTTAACTGTTTTCGCGGCCAAAACTGCGTCAAAATCTGAGCTATGTCCAGGTTCAAGTGCGCCACCAATTACAATTGGCTTATCTAAAGAAAACCGTTTTGAAAGATCAATAATTACTTTGGCGTGCGCTTTTTCTCCAAAAATTACTCTTAAAAGCTCGGCATTTAGATTATTGGTCGCAATTCCTATCCAATCTAAATCCTCTTTTGAAACCGAGGTTATTTCTTTGGCAACATTTTGATATTTTCTACAAGTTCTTCCCCCACCAGTATCTATGATAAATTTTTTGCCTTTCCCAACATGTTCCAGAATCAAAGTTCTAAAACTTTTTAGAAATTCTACATCAATATTGTCGGGTATGATCAGCGAACCGCCGAGTGAAATAATAATTGTTTCTTCCATATTACAAATTTAATGCCTTAATAATATCCTGATGCACGTTTTCAATTGTTTGCTCTCCATTAATAGTAAAAATAGTATAATTTTCTTTTTCCTTAAAATAATTCATGGCCGGAAGCACTTTGTTTTTGTATTCGTTAAATCTTTTAGCCAAACCCTCTTTTGTATCATCATGGCGCCCACGCAAGAGATTTCTCTTCATGGCTTCTTCTTCCGAAAGCTCGATATAAATAATTTTTATATCTTCTCGTTTGTAAAATTCCATTTTTTCTTCAAAAAATTCCGACTGAGCAACTGTTCTCGGATAACCATCAAAAAGAACATGTTTGTCTGAAGACAATTGCGTTTTGATGGCGTCTGCAACAAGCTTATTGGTCATCTCGTCGGGAATCAATTGACCAGCGTTCAGCATTTCTTTTACGTTTTGCGCATCAAAACTGTTGTCCGAGGATTCTATTATTTTTCTAAAAATGTCTCCCGTACCGATATATACGCAATCTTTATCATCTTTGGATTTTAAAAAACCAGTCAAAAGCTTTACCTGGGTTCCCTTCCCGGAACCCACTTGCCCAAAAAATACGAAGGTTTGTATTTGCATATAATTAACAATACAAAATTTAGCTTGAATAATCAAGGTTTTTATAATAGAATGATTGCATCATGAGAAGACTTGGATTCAATATAATACTTCTGGGAATGATAGCTTCCGGGAAAGATACGCAGGCAAATATTTTAAAAAATAAATATATGCTGAAATTTATTGAAACAGGAGTATATTCGCGAAAGCTTTTGAAAGAAAAAAGTAAAAATGGAGACTGGGCCAGGCGAACAACCGGGAAAGGTCTGCCTTTGCCGACAGTTTTATTGCAAAAATTTTTAATAAAAGAAATAAATAATAAACCCAAAAATAAAGATTTGCTTTTTCTGGGAGGAAGACTTAAACCGGAAGCGCAACTTATAAAAAAACTTCTCACGGCGCGTAAAGAAAACTTTCTGGCTTTTTATATTACCCTTCCCGACAAAGAAGTGTATAAACGCTCCATGGAGAGAAGCAAGGGAAATATGAAAGCCATTTATAAAGTATTGGATACAAAAAAACTTATTGCTGCCCGTATAAAATGGCACAAAGACCAGGTTGGAAAAACTGTGAAATATTATAAAAGCTTAGGCAAACTAAAAATAATCAACGGCAACCAGCCGGTTCCTAAGGTCACCAAAGATATTTTGAAGGCTATAAAAGAATACAAAAAAGAAAATTAGTACTCCCGCATTGAAATTTGCGCGTCCACTTTCTTTATTAGATCAAGAACTACGGAAACCACGATGAGAATCGAGGTGCCACCCAAAGCCAAGCTGGCAATACCTGTTAGGTGTTGCATGATAAGCGGTAAAATGGCGATAAAGCCGAGAAATACCGCGCCCAGAAGCGTAATGCGACTCAATACCTTTGAAATATAATCGGAAGTTGACACTCCCGGACGAATACCGGGAATAAATGCTCCGTTCTTTTGCAGATTGGTGGAAAGAGCTTCAGGATCAAAAGTAACCGCCGTATAAAAGTAAGTAAAGAGAAATACCAAAATAAAATAAAATACCGCGTAAAGGACGCTCGTTTGGGAAAACGCAGAAAGTATGTGAGAAATTTTCGCAACTATTACATTTGAATATCTAGACAAAAAAGTACCAATCATTTGAGGAAAAAGTAAAATAGAAAGCGCAAAAATAATCGGGATAACTCCGGCTTGATTGACTCGCAACGGCAAATAAGTGGAACCCCCACCGTACATTTTCATGCCCCGAACCCGTTTGGCATAAGTTACCGGAATTGGACGTTCCGCTTCAGTAACCATGACGATTCCGGCAATGATAATCACTCCAGCCACGGTAAAAATAAGGAAGAGCGGGATTTGAGAAACATCAAAAGTATAAATGAGCTGAGCGACTGTTGACGGAAGTCGAGAAACAATACCGGCAAAAATTATAAGCGACACTCCATTGCCAATCCCGAATTCAGAAACCAACTCACCAATCCACATTATCAATACTGAACCGGCGACAATAATAAACAAATTAGTGATACGGTCAAAAGTTGTCAAATTAAATAAAATGTTTTGCTGTTCAAGAATATATAAAAGACTAAAACCCTGGACAGCGGCCAACGGCACGGTAAGCAATCTAGAATACTGAGAAAACCTTTTTCGGCCCGCTTCTCCTTCTTCGTGGTAAATTCTTTTTAGAGCCGGAACCATGATGGTTAAAAGTTGCATGATAATTGAGCCAGTAATGTATGGACCAACACCAAGCATTATGATAGAAAGATTAGAAAGTCCGCCGCCGGAAAATATATTTAAGATGCCAAAAAATTGGTTATTGGAAAGAAATCTTTCCAGGGCAATTGTATCAATCCCCGGTATGGGAATCGCGGAAAGTAATCTAAATACTATCAATGCCAAAAATACAAACAAAATTCTCTTGCGTAAAGTTGCATCTGTCCAAATTAATTTTATTTTACCCCAAAAATTTTGCATGATATTGTGTGGCGTTAAACTCTAGTTATTTAATCTTGATTTTTTTGCCCTTGATGCCTAAACGCTTTCTCATTTCAGAAAATTTTTCCTGCTTTCCATCCTTAGGAGAAATAAGTTTGTCTTTATTGATTATAAAAACTTTTTGAATGGACTTAAACTGATAACCGCGATTTTTGGGCAGTTTTTTAATGATATCACGAAGTTCCGGACGACGCTTGTTCCCCGCTCGAGCGGTTTGCCCTTTACCTCCACGTCCAGAAGTTTTTGCGTGCTTACCCCCGCGGCCCACTAGCCTGTCTCCTTTATTTTTATGTTGTCTTTTAAGATTATGTATTTGCATAAATTTATTTTTCTTCTTCAACTTCCGGAATAACTACTTCTTTATTGGCAATCACGGCACTTTCTGGAATTATTTTCGCATATTTTGAAGAAATTTCGAACAAGGCCGCCATAACCGCCTTCGCATTATTTAATTTATTCTTACTATTAGATAAAATTTTTCCGGTTATATCTTTCATTCCGGAAAGTTTTACTATATCACGAACAACTGAACCGGCGACAAGCCCACGTCCTTTGTTGGGCATTAAAATAACATAAGAACTTGAAAATTTAGCTGAAAGTTCATGAGGAATGGACATCGCCTTGGTTAGATTTAGTCTAACCATATTTTTTTTCGCATTTCTTAAGGCCTTATTGATTGCTAATGCAGTATCTCCGGCTTTTCCCAGACCCAGACCAACGCATCCCTTTTTATCTCCAGCCACTAAAGCAACGCTAAAAGAAAACCGACGGCCACCGGCCACAACGCGGGTTACACGGCGGATATCCAAAATCTTTTGATCAAATTCGGGCTTAATTTTGTTGAAAGATGAAGACCGACGACCACTATTCTTTTTTTCATTTCTTTTTTCCATAAAAATATTTAAAACTCAAGCCCACTAGCCCTGGCCTCATCCGCTACTAATTTTATTCGTCCGGTATATTTAAATCCATTTCGATCAAAAACAACTTTTTTAATTTTTTCTTTTAAGCAAGCCGCGCCAATTGCTCGTCCAACTTCTTTGGCTCTTTCAATCTTAGTACCTTTTGTTATTTTAACATCACTGGCCTGAACCAATGTTTTTCCGGCCATGTCATTAATAACTTGGGCATAAATGAATTTATTTGAACGAAAAACAGTGAGTCGCGGACGTGCTTCCGTACCTCGGATTTTTATTCTTATTTTTTTCTTCAATCTTATTCTTTTGTCTGTTTTTTTAATCATTTTATTTTGCAATCTTTGCTTATTTATACCGTCTTTTTCCCTTGTTTGCGTCTGATAACTTCATCTTCATAACGCATTCCCTTGCCTTTATAGGGTTCCGGTTTTTTTAACGCCCGAACAGCTGCAGTAAAATTTCCAACTAATTCTTTATCAATGCCCGAAATTGTAATATTGTTTTTATCAGCGGTAGCGGTAATGCCTTCCGGTATTGGAACAACCACGGGATGAGAAAAACCAAGAGCAAAATGAAGTTCCTTGCCTTTTACTTCGGATTTAAAACCGACTCCTTCTAAAATTAATTTTTTTTGATAAGGTATTTCTACTCCCTTGATCATATTTTTTATGTGCGAAGCGTAAGTGCCCCAGAGAGATTGAGAAAATTTGTCGTTTCTTTTTATATCCAAAGAAACAATATTGTCCGCAATGTTGATTGTAATATCGTCTCTAAAAATTCTGCTGATGGTTCCTTTCGGACCTGTAACAGTAAAAGTATTGCCATTATTGGTAACTTTCACTCCCGCTGGTATTGATATTTTTTGTTTGCCTATTCTGCTCATATAATAATTACCATAACCTAAATAAAGCTTCACCCCCGACTTGTTCTTTTCTGGCTTCTTTCCCCGATAAAATTCCTTTTGGAGTTGAGAGAACAAGCAGTCCCGATCCATTGCGGACAGAGTGTATATCTTTCATTCCAAAATAAACACGGCGGGACTGTTTCGAAATTCGTTCCACTTCTGTAATTCTTGGTTTTTTATCTATATAAATCAGCTCTACCTCCAATATCGGCTGGCCTTTTTTTATTTTTTTTGAAACTTGTTTTACATATCCCGCCTTCACCAAACATTCTCCAATGGCATTTTTCATTTTAGAATAAGAAAAAGATACGGATTCTTTGCCCGCCAAACTTCCATTCTTCATTATTATTATCATGTTTGAAATTGAATCCATGTTTTTGTTTTACCAGCTTGATTTTCTAACTCCCGGCAACATCCCTTCATTGGCTAATTCTCTAAAACAAATGCGACAAACACCAAAATCTCTCATAAAAGCGTTACCTCGGCCACAGCGAAAACATCGATTCTTGGCTCGAGTGGAAAATTTCGGTTTCTTTAAAGCTCTTGCTTTGACTGATGTTTTTGCCATAAATAATTTGTCAGGGTTGCTTCGTTAATATCTCACTTTCTTTCTTTAGCCCTCTAAAATAAAGGATTAAAGGAGAAAAGTGGATTAATCAAAGCTCTATTCCCTTGTGTATAACATTAGCAGATAAATAAGAAAGAGTCAAACTCTATTTTTTCTTCTCCTTGCCGGCCGGAGTCGCCTCTTCTTTTTTGAAAGGAATACCTAGGATTTCAAAAAAGGCGGTGCCCTCTTTTTTATTTTTGGCAGTACAGACGAGAGTAATAGACATGCCAAAAACATCGCGAATATCTTCATCAGCCGTTTCCGGAAAGATTGTATGCTCCTTTATGCCCAGAGTGAGATTGCCGACATTATCAACAGCACTGCGATTGATGCCTCGGAAATCTTTGGTACGAGGCAGAGCGACATTTATCAATTTTTCAAGAAAGGCAAACATCCTTTTTTCGCGCAAAGTTACAACAATTCCAATCGGGTCACCTTGGCGAACCTTAAAAGATGAAACGGACTGCTTGGCGCCCCGCAAAGCTCCTTTTTGACCGGTAATTTTTGCCAAACGATCAGCAATGGCATCATTCTTCTTCGCATCTTTTTTCATCAGAGTGCCGGTGCCGGTATTAATCACAATTTTTTTTATTCTAGGAGCAGCCATGGCATTTTTATAATGAAAGATATCTTTCATTTTTTCAAAAGCTCCTATTTCTTTTTCTTTTACAGTTAAATGTTTCATAAATTTATTTAAATTTCCTGATTGCTTTTTCTGGCAATCCTAATCATTTTTTCACCAACTTTCTTTTTTCCCAGACGTGTCGCTTTGCCAGTTTTTGGATCAAGCATCATGACATTTGAAGCGTGCAGGGGCATTTCAATACTTTTTATCGTTCCCTTTTCACCGGATTTTCTCGGACGTTGATGTTTTTTCATCATATTCAATCCTTCCACAATAATTTTGTTTTCCTTCACCAAAACATGGACAATTTTACCTTTTTTGCCTTTGTCTTTGCCGGTCACAACTATTACATTATCTCCCTTTTTTAATTTCATGATTTTTGTTTATATTTTAAATTACTTCCTGCGCCAGGGAAATTATTTTCTGAAAACCTTTTTCAGCCAATTCTCTCGGAATCGGTCCAAAAATGCGACCAGCTTTTGGATCTTTTTTGCCTTTTTCCAAAATAACCACAGCGTTGTCATCAAAACGAATATAGGAACCGTCTTTTCGTCTATAAGCGCCTCTCGTACGCACGACGACAGCCTGATGCACATCTTTCTTTTTTATCATTTTTCTGGGACTAGCCACTTTGACTGAGATAATAACCAATTCGCCCAAGGTTGCATATCTCTTTTTTGAAGAGCCTAAAATTTTGAATACTTTTCCCACAGTACCCCCGGCGTTATCTGTTATTTTTACTAAAGTTTCATTTTGAATCATATTTTTATATAACTTTAAATCTTTTATCTTTGGAAATCGGCCGTGTTTCGATTATTTCAACACTATCTCCTGTTTTATATTTATTCTCTTCATCGTGGGCTTTGTATTTTTTACTAACTTTGTAAAACTTTCCATAAAGCGGATGCTTAATAAATCTGGAAACAGAAACAACAATAGTTTTATCCATTTTGTCCGAAACAACCACTCCTTTAAGAATATTGCCTTTGTTTTCTGCTATTTCTTTTTTAATTTTATTGGCCATATATTATTTCTTCTTTTTTATTTCCGTCAAAACTCTGGCAACTTGCTTTTTTAAATTTCCTAATTCTTTTACATTTTTTGATCTTGAACCTTCGGTCTTGAATTTGATAACTCTGATTTCCTCTCTCAAAAGAACCAGTTTTTTATCTAATTCACCTTGCTTCATTTCTTTAAAATTTTCTGTCTTTTTTGTCTTTGCCATATATTATATATTATTGTTTGTGTTCCCTGGAAACAATTCTGGTTTTTAACGGAAGCTTGGATCCGGCTTTGCGTAAGGCTTCATGGGCAACTTTTTCTTCCGCTCCATCTACTTCAAAAATAATTCTTCCGGGAAGGACATCAAAGCAATATCCCTGCGGATCTCCTTTTCCTTTTCCCATTCCAACTTCGGCGGCTTTAGCGGTATAGGGACGATCCGGAAAAATGCGAACCCAATATTTCCCGGTTTTGGTCAAAGTGCGTGAAATAACTTTTCGAGCGGCTTCAATTTGAGTTGATTTTACGCGAGCCTGACTCTCGGACTTTAATCCAAAAGAACCAAAAGTAAGTTTAATGCCACGAGTATCCGCAGAACGCGTTTTTGGATTTGAACGTTGGGTTTGCCATTTTCTAAATTTTACTTTTTTTGGTAACAACATATAATTTTATGTGGCGTTAAGCTCGTAGTTAATCAGTTTTTAATTTGCTCTCCTTGCTGCCTGTCGGAGCCGTACTGTAAGCACTGCGAGTAGTTTTCTTATCAGCAAAAATTTTACCGCGATAAATCCAAACTTTAATACCAACAACTCCGTATGAAAGAGTCGCTCGCTCTCGCTTGAAATCTATGTCTGCGCGGAAAGTCTGAAGCGGGATACTGCCACGCTTAAGCTCTTCCGTACGAGCAATTTCAGCTCCACCCAGACGACCGGAAAGTACTATTCTGGCTCCCTCTACTCCATGAGCAGCCATAACTTTTTCAATAATCTGTTTAATAACCCTGCGGTAAGGCATTCGTTTTTCCAGTGCTTCGGAAATCATATATGCCACGATAGCCGCGTCCGCTTCCGGATTTGAAACTTCCATAATTTCCAGTTTAAAATCTTCCGGTCTTGAAAGTTTTAAATTGTCCATCTTTTTTAAAATATCTTCTTTAAGTTTTGTCGCTCCCTCGCCATTGCGTCCGATAATCAAACCGGGACGAGAAGTTTTTATGATAAAACGAGTAGCTTTTCGGCTTCTCTCAATTTCAATACTGGAAATATACATTCCGCGTAATTTTTTTTCTAAATATTGACGAATTAAAACATCACCCTTCAAATAAGTGACATATTTTTTAGGATCGGCAAACCAGCGAGATTTCCAATCTCTTAATATAATCAATCTATGCGCATATGGGTGAACTATTTTTGACATATTGTTTTATTTTTTAATTTTCTTTTTTGCCTCTTTCACTTTTGGCATTTTGGCCTCGCTCGTTCGGCTATGACTAAGGGACTTTTTTACCGGTATTACTTTTTCCGCCAAAAGAAGATTTAAGTGGCTTGTGCGTTTGTTAATTCGATGACCTGAACCCATTGCGGCCGGCATCATTCTTTTCATCACAATGCCTTTATCCACGCGTAATTCTTTTATATATAAATTATCCATTTCAATCCCCATTTGTTTTGCATTAGCCACGGCTGAAAGTAAAAGTTTTTTAATCGGCAACCCGGCGCGCTTCGCCAAAAAATCAAGCTCGGCAATCGCCTGCGCCACATTCTTTCCTTTAATCAGTCCGGCAACTAGGCGAACTTTTCTCGGTGACTGTCTGTAATTTTTTAAAAAAGCTTTCATTTTAATTTAAATTATTTATAGGGAACTTGTTGAACTATTTTTTCTCACTTCCTTTGGCATCAGCCGCAACAGCGGTTGCGGATTTAGCTTGGGCTATTTCGGCCTCTTTCTTTTTCATTTCAAGTTCTTTCTGCATTTTTCCTCCGTGCTTCATAAATTTCTTAGTCGGAGAAAATTCTCCCAATCGATGACCGACCATGTCTTCGGTAACCAGAACTTCCACGTGTGTCTTGCCATTGTAAACGCCAAAAGTAAAACCGAGCATTTCCGGAGATATGACACAAGCTCTTTTCCAGGTTTTAACTATCGGCGTCTCCAGCGGGTTTTTGCCGACAATCTTTTTTAAGAGCCTCTCGTCAACATTTAATCCTTTTTTGATTGATCTGGTCATAATATAGGCAAACAAAAAGCTCCTAACGAGCTTGGTTTCATAATAGCAAATTCAATAAAAATGTCAATTTTTGAGGTAAAAGTACTACAGGGCGTCCGGAGACCGGACGCCCTTGAAGATCTCCTTGAGAACACTCAACACACTACGTGCCGGATCCCCAGTAAAGCAGAGTAAAGGGTGGCACACGAACACGCCGCCTTGGGGAGAACGATCTGAAGCACCGTTCAACCACTTCCGGCAACCAGTTGCGTACCGAGTTACGGTTGCGACGGCGACAACAGTGACTTGCATTCGCCATGTTCTCTCTCCCTCTTCGCGAGTCTACACTCTGTAGCCCGCCTATAAGATTTACTTCCGTCAGTATTATACATCAGAAAAAAAATAAAACAAGTCAAGGGCAAATGAAAAGTGGAAAGGCGCGCCGGAAGATGTTCTCCCGGCGCGCCCGTTATCGATGTCGCTATGTTGCTACCCCGATCCCCGAGGGGAAACAGGGCAACTACGTTCAACGATCAGCTCCTCCTCGTCGCCCTCCCCCTCATCATCGCCGTCATAGTGCTCCTCCAGTTTACCCCGCCGGCGTTCCTCACGGCGAGAAAGAGAGCTCTTGCGACTTAAGTCCTGGTGGGACATTGTACATCCTCCTTGAAATTATTATAACATAAATTAAAAATTAATGCAACAAAAAATACCGAGTTTTTACTCGGTATTTTTCTTTTTTATTTATTCTTGCCAGTTTTTCGTCGAGAGACAATAAATATATTTGAGTATTTTTTGGGATGTCGGCTCTTGCGTCCGCCGGTTACCTTGCCCCACATTGTCTTCGGTCGCTTGGTTCCGCGTCCCTGTCGTCCTTCACCTCCCCCATAAGGATGGTCTACCGGATTCATCGCCGTACCGCGGACCGTCGGGCGAATTCCCTTCCAGCGACTGCGCCCGGCTTTTCCATAATTTTCCAAATGATGTTCTTCATTCGAAACTGTACCGACTGAAGCCCAACAATTTTCATTTATTTTTCTGATTTCTGTCGAAGGCATTTTTAAATTTGTGTAGCCATCGGCATTCGCTACCACTTGCGCAAAAATTCCAGCCGAACGTCCGATTTTTGCTCCGCCGGACGGCTTGATTTCAATATTGTAAACAAAAGTTCCAACCGGAATATTTTTTAAAGGAAGACGATTGCCGGCTTCAAGCGGAGCTTTTTCTGAAACGGTAAAGGAACTGCCGGCTTTTACAGATTTTGGCAATACCACATATCTTTTTTCTCCGTCTTTATAAACCGCCAATCCAATGAAAGCTGAACGGTTTGGATCGTATTCAACTGATTTTATTTTTGCCGGAATTTCTTTTTTATCATATAAAAAATCAACCTCGCGATATAAACGCTTGTGTCCGCTACCCTTATGTCTCATAGTGATACGTCCCGCGCTGTTTCTGCCGACACTGCGCCTGAAGCCATGGGTAAGGGATTTAGTAGGAGTAGACGTCGTCAAAACTCCCCTGTAATTCACATTGGTCATTTGTCTTCTTGATTTACTTGTCGGCTTATATGTTTTCATATATTTTTATCTCAAATTTATTGAAGGATTATATAAATTCTATTTTATCTTCCTTTTTTAGATAAACGAGAGCTTTTTTACCTCCTCCCCTTACACCAACCCTGCCTTTGGACATAATATTTTTCTTCGGAACTGATAAAACATTTACTTTTATCGGCTTTACTTTATAAATAGCAAAAACAGCTTTTTTGATTTCTGTCTTATTGGCAGGTTGAGTAATATCAAAAATATAAACATTTTGCTCGGAAGCAAAAGACGCTTTTTCGGTTACTCTTGGATTTTTAATTATTTGCATGTCCATAAAATATATTTAAATTAACCGCGTGACTCCAAAAATTTTACTGCTTCTTCGGGATTTTCTATTAAAAGATATTGATGGTTAAGAACATCCAGTGGATTTAAATTTTTAAGGAAAACTATTTCTAATTGGGGTAAATTTCTAAAACTTTTTTCCGCTTTTTCACTACGTTCAAACAAGGCGGTTAAAACCCTGGCCCTTTTTGAGTCGGCTAACGCTTTAAATTTACTTGCTTTTGCCAAATTCTGCATTACTTTTAGGGCATCTTTGGTTTTAATGCTGGACAAAGAAAGAGAATCCACAAAAAGTATTTCATTGTCTTTTAATTTTTTTGAAAGTACGGAAAAGAGGGCTTGCGCACGCATTTTCTTTGAAACTTTTCTTTTATAATTTTTTTCCGCCAATGGACCGTGAGTGACACCTCCTCCGACCCAGATAGGACTTCTGCTGGACCCGTGTCGCGCGCGCCCAGTTCCTTTTTGTTTCCAAGGTTTTCTGCCTCCACCACGCACTTCTCCACGGTCTTTAGTATCGGCCGTCCCGGCGCGTTTATTGCTACGCATTCCTTCTACTACCTGATGCACTAGATCAGAACGCCATTTGGCAGCAAAAACTTTTGCCGGAAGATTTATTGTTCCAGCTTCAGTTCCTTTTTGATTGTATATTTTTGCTTCCATATAAATTGATTCAAATAAAAAGTTATCTTTGCTTTATTTCAACTAAAGTTCCGCGTCGGCCGGCAATTGCTCCTTTAATAAAAATTAAATTATTTTCTTTATCGACAAAAACAACTTGCAAATTTTTCTGGGTAATGCGATCGGAGCCCATTCTGCCCGCCATTCTCATTCCTTTTGGCACATGAGTTCGCAGTCCGCCGCCAATACTTCCCGGTTCTCGTTCTGAATGCTTTTGACCATGAGTACGCGGACCACCGCTAAAACCATGACGCTTCACCACACCCTGAAAACCTTTTCCCTTGGAAACACTGGAAACTTCTACTTTATCCCCGGCAACAAAAGTTGAAACATCAATATTATCGCCTTCTTTTACGTCAATTTTATCGTTGGGTTTTAATCTGAATTCTTTAAGAGTTTTATAAAAAGCTCCTTTCATGGCTCCGGCGCGCGATTTCGTGACTCTCTCTTTTTTTTGCGTGTCGAAACCAACTTGAACAGAATTATAGCCGTCTTTAGATTTTTCAAAAATTCTTGTTATTGTTATAGGCCCAGCTGTTACAATCGTTACTGGAATAACGGTTCCGTCTTCGGAAAAATATTCTGCCATATTTTCTTTTGTGCCAAGAATAAATTTCATATAGTTACATCATCTTTACATCAATATCGACTCCAGAAGGCAACGAAAGATTAGTAAGAGCCTCAATGGTCTTTGCATTTGGATTTATAATATCAATCAATCGTTTATGTACTCTTATTTCAAATTGTTCTCGTGTATTTTTGTAAATAAAAGGAGAACGATTGACTGTATATTTTTTTATTTCAGTTGGCAACGGCACCGGACCGACAATCATAGCATCATAACGCATAGCGGTATCCATAATTTGTTTTATGGAACTATCAAGGATTTTACTTTCATACGCTCGTACACGTATGCGAAGCACCACTTTGCTCTCTACCCCACCGGTGTGGGCAGTTTTTTCTTTCTTTAAGGAAGTTTTCGGTGTTTTAGAAGTTTTTTCAACTTTATCCACTACCGTTTTAACTACCTTCGGCTTTTTTATTTTTTTCTCTGCTGTTGTCATTGAACTAAAATTTCAATTTAATTAACCAAG
>Ga0172379_10003846_pt1 | contig 23243 bp, 25 predicted proteins | sample GrowelOW334metaG_FD_119756 | JGI IMG/M metagenome (GOLD analysis project Ga0172379, IMG submission 119756) | Groundwater microbial communities from an aquifer near a municipal landfill in Southern Ontario, Canada - Groundwater well OW334 metaG | ecosystem: Environmental > Aquatic > Deep... | reverse complement strand
GGGGCCGATGGCGAGACGGGGGCCGATGGTGAGGCGGGCGCGAGTGGGCAGACGGGTGCCGCTGGTGCGACGGGTGACCAGGGCGAGACGGGTGCCGACGGCCAAACCGGAGCCACTGGTGCCGACGGCCAAACCGGAGCCACTGGTGCCGATGGCCAGACGGGTGCCGATGGCCAGACGGGTGCCGATGGCCAGACGGGTGCCGATGGCCAGACGGGTGCCGATGGTCAGACGGGTGCCGATGGTCAGACGGGTGCCGATGGCCAGACGGGTGCCGACGGCCAAACCGGAGCCACTGGTGCCGACGGTCAAACCGGAGCCACTGGTGCCGACGGCCAAACCGGTGCCGATGGTCAGACGGGTGCCATCGGAGCCACTGGTGCCGACGGTCAGACAGGTGCCACTGGTGCCGACGGTCAAACTGGACCAATCGGTGCCACTGGTGCCGACGGTCAAACTGGACCAATCGGTCCCACTGGTGGCGACGGTGGTGGTGCCATCATTCCATTCGCATCTGGACCGGCAATCTCGGTTAGCACTGTCATCGGAAACATTACCACAATTACTACAGTGGTCGGATTCGGATACTCCGTCCCTGGAGTTCCACTTCTCGCAGGTGTTATTAACCTCAACAGTGTCAATGGAACGCTATCTAACATGGCTTTCACAGCTCCTCGTACTGGAATTATCACTGATTTCATTGCTACCTTTGTCAATACGCTTACTTTCACGGTTATCAATGGTGGGGACTTACTCGCACAGATATATGAAGCTCCAATAAACTCTAATCTGTTTACATTATTACCAGCAGTAGTTGGAGTGTTCAGCTTTACCCCGGCACAAGTTGTGGCTCAGGGAGAAATATTTACTAATGGAGTTTCTGGACTTAACATTCCTGTTACTGCCGGAAATAGATATATTCTAGCTGTAACTGGAATGTTAAGTAGTGAACCTGTTGTTATCCAGACGATAGTAGGATACATCAGTGCGGGTCTCAACATCCGTTAATTAACTTATGTTAATTTTTCTTCACCACAAGTGAAGAAACCACAAGCTCTAAGATACCTCGATAAATGTTTAGTCCATCTCACTATGACCCAGAGATTGATGTATCGGAAATGGAACAGATGCGATTTCTCTATGTTGTGACTATAGATGGAACCGATACCATAGCAGTCGGTCATTGGCTGGGAGGCTTGACCAAACTATATCGGCATTATGGTAAGCCTTCATCGTTATATGCTATCGCTTGTACTGATCGTACCGCATTAGAGAGACTACGACTTGATTCATCATGTCTCTATCCAAAGAGTTATTTCGAGGAAGTAGTTCGTGTGATGGAGAGTCACACGGTGACGACCCAATAAAAGTTTTTGAACTTTTTCCCCTTCGAGAGTCTGTAAGAACACAGGTCTCTCTGAAATCTTCCACACTCGATTCATCACATCATGTCTACCGTCGTCGAACTCCGTCAAATGGCCAAGGAAAGAGGTATCACTGGTATCTCAAAAATGGTGAAGGCTGAACTTCAGAAGGCTCTTGGGCTACCGATCACTGGAGCTCCTCGAGCGGTGAAGTCGACTTCTCCGGCGGTGGCTTCGGCGTCGGCTTCTTCCTCCGCTCCCAGACCAGTTGTGAGATGTGGGGCGGGAGCTGGAGCCAAAGCCACTCCTGCCCCCGCTCCCGTCAAAGTTGTCCGCTCAGTGGTTCAACGCAACAAGGGTGATCTCCTCAAGCTTCTCCAGATCGGTGATAATGACGAGACCCTCACCTACATCATCCCATTTGAGGAGATTCAAGACTTCAATAAGCTCTTGGATCAAGCCTCGCTTCCCATGGCCGAGAGAGAGGTCGTCAATGAGGAGCTTGGGATGGATTACATCGAGGAACTCTGCCAGGATAAGGCTCAGGACGTAGTTCAGGCTGACGATGTATATGTCGTCCAAGATGATCAAAGAATCGTCTATACGATGGTGGTGGTGTCCAAGTCATCCTAAAGACCCCCGCCCGATTAATTCCTACTCATGTGAGTAGGAACCATTACAACAGCTGAAAGTTTAGAGTAATACAGATTAACTCCACGGTATCTAATAAATTACTACCTGTATACTCAGAGTCAGTCAAGAATACCTCTGTCGTCAGTCCCTCATAGTCACCCATATTCAGCAGTAAAGCCCAGCAGTACAAGCATGCTCGAAAGAGGAGGTCATCGTCAATGTCTAAATCTAACTTACCTACAAGTCTCATGGCTCCATCATACATTTGTCCGGCAATTACACTCTCATCTTTCAGTGTCTCAAAGATGAGAGGAGGCGTAATGTCAGTTCTTAGTTGAGGCCGTGAGTAGAAATGACCTTCTGGGTAATGGTCAGTCAGCGATGTTTCCACTAGTTCTAACTCAGCTTGCCACATGTTATCAGCGAACCTACCTTCTATCGGTGAGCTATAGCCAAAGTCGATTAGCTTGGGTATTCCCTCTACCAGTACAACGTTTTGAAGGTGAAGGTCGTTATGATATACTCCAAGCTTATGTAAGAAGTCTACCGCACACTCGATATACTCACCAACCACCTTCTTCTCCTCTGGGCTTGGAGGATCCATGACATTGTTAAGCCAGTCACCCAAGTTACCCGCTCCCAGCTCCAATACTAGTTTAAGGCGATCGTCTTTGAGACAGGTGTGATGTAATCCTATGATATAGGGATGTGAAATAGAGGAGAGTATCACTGCTTCTCTGAAGGCCTCGCCGTAGATATGATCAGTGCTCCGGAAAGGTTGTTCTTTGACAGCGTATTCTTGGTGGTCAAGAACGACCTTATATACGGCTCCACCTTCACCCGTCCCAATATGAGATTGGACTGACGCTACTATGAGGTCACAATCCATCTTTGAGTTAGAAATCTTCTATAAAAATTATTGACTTTTTCGAGTCTCCCTACCGTCTAAGAAAGGTACTTCCTCTCTCGATTTCCAATCTTTCTTGAACACTTTCACCATGTCTACCGTCGCAGAACTCAGAGTGATGGCTAAGGATCGACACATCTCAGGCTATTCCAAGATGAAGAAGGCTGATCTCCAGGAGGCTCTTGGATTGGAGGTGTCAGCTCCTCGTGTGGTCAAGGCAAAGGCCAAGCCTACAGTGGCTGAAAGTGCTGCTGCTGCGGGGGCGTCCAGCTCCTCCAGCGCCCCAGTCCCGTCGAGACCAGCTCGTGTCATTCCGGTGAACGTCCTTCCTGACGCCAATGGGCCAGTGGTGGAGCTCTTTGAGTTGGTGGAGGTACATGAGGACGGTGTTACCGTCACATCGCTGATTCCTCTCAGTGAGATCGACGACCTTGACAAGTTGATGGAGCAGATCAAGTTGAACACTGGAGATCGTGAGCGTGAGGAGGACGCGCAACAAGACTATGTGGAGTTGATCATCTCCAAGCGTAGCAGACGCATCGTGGGGTCGGAGGGATCTGAGATCTCACCGGCCGAACACATCAAGTACACGCAGGTGGCTTTGATGTATTAAGTGAAATGAGGCTGTGATGGAGCGTTATTTCCTCTCTGAATGAGAGGAAAATGGAGGTGTATGTGAAGAGGATAATCATGTTTAACTGTATTCATAGTGTCGTGTGGTATGAGTCATTGATCACCTATTTAAGAACGTCCTTGTTAAGTACAAATGGAGCAACCCCCACCATTAACCAAAGAAGAAGTTAAACTAATCTATGACAAGTGGCAGGTATATGATCCTAATTGTCGTCGGTACGATGATGAATACGATGAGGATGATGACAAAGATGAGGAGGAATACGAGCTTGAATATGGGTCATTAAAGGTAACACTTCCACTCAACATCAAGAAACTAGATAAGCTCTGGAGGGAGACAAGTTCGTCTGATAACTACATTCATGGAGTCTTCGACAACATTTTATACCCTGCCAAGTACGTTGCTTCTAATCGGGATTTACATAACAACTCAGTTGAAAGGCCTCCTGAAATCGGTTTCTACGATGACAAAGCATCTTTCGTGAACGGACGACACCGATTTGCGAACATACGGGACTCGGGTGTCAGAAGAATGATACCTGTCATTGTAGATCTTGAGTATGTACCCACCCTGAAACGATTGGGGTTGACATCGTAATTGATGATTGTTATCACCCTTAATGACTACCTTAAGACTGTAGGGTGGCCATTACATCGTTTCGACTTCGAAACTTCAGTGAGCTAACCCTCACAACCACGATTTTTCGTGTAAATCATCGTCTTACTCACCTTACAATCGTAAGGTGATGAACTTTTGGATGACTCGAGGTTCGACCCTTTTTCGGAGATGGGTTGAGCCTATGACCCTGGAAACTTTAATCAAGAGCTTTGAAAGGTTGAAGTGTAGGATTTGCGAGTATCGATGGAAAAGGAGGTTTGGCTAGGATATGAGTCGAAAAGGTCTGTAAGGGGTTAGTATAGAAACGGTTCATAAATGGTGAAAAGAGAATAGTAGAGCTTACAGTTGTAGGGTTTGAAGATGATGAGATGGTGTAAATTGTGTCCTTTTTCAGAGTCGAGATTGATCTATATCACTACAATAGTTAATATTAATAGCACAACCTATCTATCTAGCTTTTCCTACTTCGTATATCAGCCGTGTAGGCTTTTCATTACTCTTCTGATGAAAATGACTTGTAAATTAAGCATCTACAAGTCTCATAAATGAGAACCCCTATAGCAACCAGCCAGAGCCAATCACTTGAGCATTCTACTATGGAGAAACCAAAGCCAAGGCCATTACCGCCGAGATTGAAACCCTCGTTGGTTATTCCTTCTGTCTCCGCTTCCAGTTCGGCACCTAATCCATTAACAGCTTCTAAATGCCTAGGAACAACCTCCAAAGGTATTAGGTGCTCTAAGCCTCAATGTGTTAAAAAGAAGAATGGATACTGCTATCAGCATACTGCCACCGCCGAAACATCGAAGGTCACTCAAGCTGAGGCCAGTAGATACGTTCCTGATAAGCTAGATGACAACTATACTATTATCTATCCTGAAGATGTTCTATGGGTTAGGCCGATCAACTCGCAGTATCAGACTGAGATCATTTGGGCGTATATGGGTCTTGGTAAAACGGTTCAAGGCCTGGCTTACGTTAATAGTCTTCCAATGGATGCGACGATCCTGATGATTACACCAAGACGTAGTCTAGCGAGATGCGACAAGAAGATCTTTAGTGTATGTGATGAGGGGTGTCCTCATCAGTGTAAAATACACCTCTGTAACAAGCTTTTTACATCGTATCTGGATGATAAGACTCACCTAGACGATGCGGAACTCCATCCTCGAGTTATCATACAGGCTGAGAGCCTACATCTGTTGAAGGGGAGGAAGTTTGACTATGTCCTCGTCGATGAGTGTGAAAGTGTGTTTCAGCAAATGACTGCCACAACTCACGGTAACTGGCGTCGTGTCAATCAGCTCTACTTCTGTAGCTTACTAAAGGATACCAAGCAAGTGATTCTGCTAGATGCCTTCTTGAGTAAGAAGGCTACCGGTCTCTTGGATGCTCTTGGAATACGATACCGCATCCATAAGTATCTTCGTAAGGGTATAAGAAGACGAGCTGAGGAGTTCCAATGGTTGGATCACTTCATATCTGACCTAGCCGAGACACTGAAAGCTGGAAAGAAGTGTTTCTTCTTCTGTACTGACAAAGGTAAGCTTATTAACCGATTCTTACAGACCATCAGGCTTGAAATCCCTGGTATCCGGATCAAGGAATACCACTCAGATTCACCGATGACGAGCGGGGACGTTAATGGTGAGTGGGTCAACTATGACTTAGTGGCTTGTACCTCTACCATTACGGTAGGTTGTAACTTTGATGTGAAGGAGTACTTCCATCAAAGTTACGCTTATCTTCACGCCGGTACTGGAGTCTTGTGTCGGGATGCCTGTCAAGCTCACATGCGAATACGTCACTTGGTAGACAACGTGCTTAAGTACTATATTGATGATTCCTGTCGTGGATACAAGAATGAAGTAAGTAGAAGCACCTCGGAGATCGGGATCCGTAAGGACGTTGAGAAACATATCTCAATGATGAGAGAGGCTTATAGAGACTATATCGGCATAGGTGATATACTGGATGGGGCTTTTATTCCGACAAACGAAGCTATGACTCATCTCTTTGTCCACAATATCTACGAGCAGAACAACAGCGTGTTTAACATCCGGGACGTGTGGCTATCCATCTTAGGAGCTTGTAACTACGAGATTTATAGAGCCTCATCCGGAGCTGAGCTTATAGAGATCGCTCCTAATGACGAGGCTGTTATAATTCCAGCATTCTCGGACATCGTAAGTATTACTCCAGATGAGTATGAAGTACTGTTTCGCAAACAGGCCAAAGGTCTGGTCTTAGATGAAGTAATGGCTGAGCTTCAGAATAAGCTAACGGCAGGTATGACTCTTACGGAACACGAACAAGAAGAGCTTGGCTTTATTACTACCTCAGAAGTCTTCAAGATACTAAAGTTCCGGTTTCAAGCACGCCTCAAGGTACAAGATCCGCATCACGTTATGACTCCAGCTGAGAAAGTAGCCACTGAACTTTGGTGGGTTGAGTTTAATAAGCCTGATGGACAGAAGAAGTTCCACACTCTCTGTAACGAGCTTGGGATGGCGACATACGATATCACGATTGAGGAGTATGCGAGGCATGGCGGGCTTAAGGATGTATTTGACCGAAACGAGGTTGAGAAGTTGGAGGCGATGAGTGACTTAAGAGGGTTGCTGGGAATGAGTCATTCTGAGGCTGTAGGTACGATACCAAGAGAGGTGATTACTAAGCTACTCCCGGATATCAAGGAAATGGCTCCAAGGTTGCGGAAAGCGTATAAGTTTAAAGATCGGAGGTCAAAAGAAGACAAGAAAAATAACGTATTAAGTCTTAAGGCTGCCACTGGTTTGATTAGTGCGTTCCTCGAAGCCCACTGTTTCAACTCTCTTCAGGCAGGTGAGAGAAAGCAGAAACGGCTTGGTACTAGTATTGTAGATGTCACACCGCTCGTATTGAAAACTACTGCCCCGGGCTTATATGACAATCTAAATCCGGATACTGACCAGATCAAGCGAGTTCGAAGTATCGTTGGCATGTCAAGAGATAAACCTGTAGCTGAGGGTGTTCAAGCTTCACACGCTGAAATGATACAGTAGTTTCATCCCGAGAGTGATGAAATATCTACACTCTAAAACATGAAGGTAATCACCCGTTTATAAGTACATTATACCTCTTGCTACTTGTATCCGGTTTCATTATTCTCATACCTATCATGAGAATGAACACTCCCTCACCCCACCACCCAAAGAAGAGAATCCTGCCTATAATCGACGAAGGATGTGGAATATGACCTTTTTAACACCTTCCACAATATACCCACCTCATATAAACTTAAAAAGGATACCCACCGTAAAACGAGTATCCCTCAGTACTCCCTTAACAACCCCATAAACCCAGGAAACACCACCGCCCCACTCTCCCAAAGAGCCTCTTCTATGGCTTCTTGTCGTCTTGGCTGTTGATACTGCCACCATCTCTCGATGGCTCTGACCGGTTGGCGGAGGATGCGGGGATGGATTTTGACACCCCTCAAATACCACTCTTCTTTAGTCAAGACTGCCCGTCCATCAACCACCTGCCACACTCGCCAAGCCGGCCCATCTATGCGATGGAGTTGATCATTCAAATACCACTCTTCAAGAATCAAGAATATATTCCCCTCAACCACACTCCATCTTCGCCAAGCCGGCCCATCTATGCGGTGACGTTGATTATTCAAATACCACTCTTCGTTAGCCAAGACTGCCCGTCCATCAACCACCCACCACACTCTCCAAGCCGGCCCATCTGTGCGATGGAGTTGATCATTCAAATACCACTTTTCAAGAGTCAAGAATACATTCCCCTCAACCACCCTCCACACTCGCTGAGCCGGTCCATCTATGCGGTGACGTTGATCATTCAAATACCACTCTTCAGAAGTCAAGACTGCTTGCCCGTCAACCACATCCCACCATTGTAAAGCTGGCCCAGCTGTGCGATGGAGTTGATCATTCAAATACCAGCCTTCATGAGTCGGGATTCTCTGCCCGTTAACCACCTGCCACTCTCGCACAGCCGGTCCAGCTTCACGATGAAGTTGACCGTTCAAATACCAAGATTCATAAATTAAGAATGTCTGCCCGTCAACTACCTCCCACTCTTGCCAAGATGGGCCATCTGTGCGATGAAGTTGACCACCCAAAATCCACCTTTCACGAGTCAAGACTTCGACCCCATCAATCGTAGTGTAAGTATATTCGGGAGTACTCATTTTACAATGAGTACAATAATTATTTACGAGGGTCTCTTCTGTCTTCTACCAAACCAAAGACTAATCCTCTCAAAATACACTACGCTCATAGTGTATCCACCCTCAAATCCCAATATACCTCTGATACGGAATCACCCCTCCAAACCTCTCCACCACATAATCCCAATGTTTCATAAATCCCTCCATATCTGCCTTATTAGAATCGCCTGTCGCCATGCTATAAATGTCGGTAGCTATGATTCCCTGTAGAAAGTCAAGCAAATCCTCCATATCCGGCGGTGGCTCGTTTTCAAACAACTCCTCTATTCCCACGTCCGCCTCCTCAAAGACTTCAGTTATCCTTCTAATCACCTTATTCCTCAAAGCGTCCCAATCAGGCTGAACCCATCGATACTCCTTGGCAGAGGTATCAAGAATGAGAAGGTCAAGTTCATCTGTTAACTGAGCCCTGACGTAGTCCTTCACCTCTTCCTCGTATCTCCACAGAGCTAAATAGTCGTTATCTATTACTTTAGTGAGAATACCCCGAGCATACGTAAGTGATGCTCGGATACCCGTAATCCGAAAGAGAATAATGCTTATATCACTGGGAGCTAGTTTAATAGCATCTTCGAGATTGAGAGCTAAGATATCATACAAAATGTCAGGTATAATCTCGCCTTCATAAGGGACGCAATTAGCTTGACAGGTGATCAGGTCAGGATGACGACCCCTTACGTCAGGTTCGCAGGTTCCGTTGATGGCACAGGAATAACGCATTTAGTAAGAGAGATAATTATATTAACGTTAGTAGTCAATGCTAACTATACCAAACAACTCCTCGGCACCGGCGTCACCCCCTCCATCCTCCTCACCACCACACTACCCTCCCCCATGACAATCCTCAAACAGTCATCCACCTCTCTCAACTCTATCTCATCTCTGAAACTAAGATCATACCTTCTATAATCTTTAGAGTTTAATCGATCTCTGGCATCCCAGACACAGAAGTAGTCAGCCTTATCAGCTTCTGGAAACTCTGACTCCAATCTCAACCACGTCACCAAGAGCCAGGTATACATCTTAATAACCGCCACTTGAGGGAAGCCCGTCCTTTTTAATCTCTGTCTTAATGGTACCAACGACTGTCCCACCACCCTCGAGTGAAGGTATAGCAACGACCAACTCCAACAGAAGTGGTCTTGTGACTCTATGTTTGAGTTTTGAAGAAGCTGAGTGGTAAATGGATCCTTTAGAGCTACTTGTTTCATAAAAGAAGGTAGAAGCCAGAGGAATCCACCAGTGGGCTGTAATCCTATTTCATCTCGTCCTACCACCTCAGCTTCTACTCGATGAGTGGGGAAGAGATCTTGACCTAACTGTAGAAAGAACGGTGTGTAGGCACCATTACCTTCTGACGTAATCATACTATCATGGACAGTTACAGTGGTCGGAGTAATGTAATAAGCAGCATAGTGACCTCCCAGCTTCCCTAAATCTACTCCCTGAAACATAAGATAGGTATCCGTTTGTCTCTCTCGAGGGATATTAGCTCTTTGGTAGATTTGGACTTGAGTCTGATAGAGAGAAGTACGTTGGTGGTCAAACCAGCCACTCTCAAGTACCTGAAAGCCTGGTCTCTGGTTAACTATCTCTCTTAAAGCTTTCTCGAAGACGCCTGGTGCCATCATGATGCGTTTGATGCGATCTGTGGGGCCAGCACCATGATCGATCAGGGCTAAATCATACATGCCTTGTTCTAGTAAAATACGAGTATTAGTGTCAATCACTGGGAGTGGGCATGCCATTTAGAGGGGTTTCATCATTGTTAATGATGAAAATTATCCGAAAGTGAGACGTCTCTTCTTCTTGTTGTCATGGTTGAGGAGTGGAGATAGTGGTATAGCCGGACTCGGGTCAATCCGAGTATAAGAGTAACTACTACCAGAACAGTTAATCACCTCATCGAGCGACATGTATTTTCCAGGAACAGTCAGTCTCCTCCCACCATAGCTCTTACTCTTACTCTTACTATCAGAGTCCCAAACTCTCAACAACGATTCTCTCACATCTTCAGTCACCACTATTAACCCCATCGAGACTAATCCATACAAGTATCGCTTGACAACAATCAATGGAGGTAAGTCCTTGACCAAGCCATCAATGCTAACCCTCTGTAATTTGGCATGAAGATAGAACAAACACCACCCCCACCCAAACCGATTCTGAGCCTCTGGGTGATACGAACAGAGTAGCAGACTCTTTTTGTGTCGGATCCAACACTGAGGTGGTTCAGTGGCATCTCCACCAGTATATTGTAATGACTGTATGAAACAACCACTCGTAGCCTTTAACGCCGGGGGAGTGAAAACACGCCTTACCGTATCGAGGATCCTCTGAGTGTTCGGACTATACTCAGTCCGAACCATCATACTATCAAAGACCTCAATGCCAGTAGGATAGACGGCTAAAGCTACATCGTGATACTTGGCTCCAATGTCAAACCTCCAAATGGTCATGAAATAGCCTGCTTTCAATAGACAAATACTACTTCTATAATCACTCACTTGTTTCTCATAGACTGTCCGATTCAATGAGAAGACACCAATAGGTAAGAGCGGGACTTTGTAGTCACGAGATAGGGTTTCGAGTACCTTCTCTGGACGTGCCATCTGTAGGAATAGGGTCGTCTCGTGTTGGATGTGGTCTAACGTCATCTTTCTCTAAACAGAGAGAAGCATCAACTTAATAAAATTAGATCGCTACTAAAATGGCGTTTCCAGGTACCCGTCCTCGCAAGGCCTTACTACAGCCTATTACCATTCCTCAAAGCATTCAACAGCAGTTTCAAGTGGATTGGACGACCCACTCCCATTGGTGTCTCTGCTACCTACATACAGTGTTTCGGTACGTGCTGGGGCTCCCGGCCACAGGAGACTACATCGCCATCAATGACCTCTATCGCAGTACTCGCTTTGACATTGCCAGTCACTACAATCGAGCCTTAGACCCTAGCGAACCACACAACCTGACCTCAGTCGATCAGATCCTTAATCCAGTGGGGAGGAAGTTAGCCACCTTATTAGATCAGATGATTAATTTACATACGGCTGTAGGGATTCAGCTTCTAGTACGAGATGGACTCTTCAGTCGAGGTCAGCTTCGACAACGCTTACCTTACAACATACTTAGAAGTTTAGGTGTAATTAATAGTGAAGAGGAGTATCACACCTTTGACGCCGTAGCCAGCTCGTTTCAACTGGGAGAAGAAGTAGTGAGGTTATTAGCAGATGTTTATCAGACTAAAGGATTACTTGAGGAGGTGTCAGAGGGTAATTACCAAGCCTTTAATATGCTAGTGGCCTCTGATCCATACTTCTCAAAGATCAGAGTCGAGACGGGTCGATTCTTAAGCACTCACGGCGTTGAGTCACAGGGATTAGCTCAGGATCTGGTGTCAGCTTATCTGGTGGCGGTTAATGCTTTAATCACTAGAGAAGTAAGGTATATCCAGACATGTAAACCCTCTCCGTTTCTCTTTATGAAGAAGTATCAGACTCCATCCTTTGAGTGTAGCTTTACGACACATGAGATGGATGGTCAGGTGAGTAAGTATCTTGGCTATTGGGGGTCATTGATGGCTTTTAGTTTGAGAGGTGGAGGGACTCAAGGCTTTCAAGGTTTGACAGAAACAGAGTTGAGATATTTTAGCCAGGGGAGGTAGAGAAGGATTGATTGTTCTTCTTATTCATGAGAGATGAGTATCAAGTCATGATGAGTTCGTCGGTCGTTATTACCCTCTACATGCTGATGTGTGGCTATCAAGGTAGCGTGTCTCTCTTGTTAAGTCAACAACTCTACTATGCTATGGCTTTTGGAGTCTTGGCATTGTATCTTCTTGATTGTGGGATGCTTCATAGCTATATGATGGTAGCGTTGTGGGTAGCCACCTGCTTCTTTCAGACGGAAGATAGTGGTGCTAGAGCTACTATGATTAAGTACTACATCTTAGTCTATGGAGGGTGGATACTGTTGATGTATGTCATTACCTTGGTTATGGGATTGACTACTAACACAGAGAAGCTTAGCGAGTTTCTACAACATATTAAGTTTACTACCGAACAACGAGCCAGTCTCAATGATGTGAGACTGGCTTTGGGGAGACAGCTCGTCTAACACTATACTTCTTCCTATAGAAGTATTGATTTTCTTTCTCACCTGTGAAGCGTGGGCATCACGTCATGATGACCTCATCGGGTTTCACTGTTACCTTCTACCTAGCGTTGTGTTTCTATCAATTTAGCGTAGCTCTCTTACTCAGTCAACAACTCTACTATGGCATGGCCACTGGGGTCTTGACACTGTACCTCCTTGATTATGTGATGCTTCATAACTATATGATGGCAGTGCTATGGGTATCCACCTGGTACGTTCGGACGACAGATGCTCTTACAGCTACTATGAAGTACTTTATCCTATGTTATGGAGGGTGGGTAACATGGATGTATATCAATACCTTGGTTGTGGAATATAACTCAACTCCGCACGGTTGGACTCGCTTCATTAACTAGAGTAGGTTAAGTCTGGGGAGACAAACCGTCTAAACACCATACTTCTTCCTATAGAAGTATTGATTTTCTTCTTCACCTGAGAAGAGTAAGTATCACAAGATGACTGGAACTGTTAATTCTCTTCGCCTTATCGCTTCAGTGATTGGATTCTACCAATGCTATGTTCTGGGGACTAATGGAGCCATCAGCGGATCCCTCAGTGGAGGCTCACCCAGAGCCTTCACTTACTATGGTCTGCTATCACTGTTGATACTTGGTAATCTTATCAGCGACATGCGTGGTGCGAGGAGAGGCTGGTATAACAGGCTAGGACTGGTACTCAATCCAGCTTCAGTGGTACTGGCCAGTATGATTCCAGGAGAAGTTAATAAACTAACTCTAATCTTCAAAGTGCTGGTAATGACAGATGGTATTCTCTACGTGGTGGCCAATATTATCCTGTGGTCTACCTTGATCTTTGGAAGTAACTCTAACGGAGGTGTGGAGGAGATGATTGTCAAGTTTGGGATTAACAGAGAGACGGTTAATAGGATGAGGGTGAAGGTGGGAAATGAGGAGGTGGAGTAAAGGACAAGCGATACTTCTCTATAGAGAAGTATACCAGAGATATTGATACAGATAATCCTCTATTTTATCTCATCATAAAATGACCTCTCATACCGAAGACGACATCTCTGACTTCACATCTCACCTCTTCAAGCAAGAAGCCTGTAAAGCCATCGAAACAATGAGTAGGTTAGCTAATCTCTATAGCTATAACAAGGTTAACTCTGATCTCATCGACGATCCCTACTTTACTACTAAAGATGGTTTAGTGCTTCAGAAAGGATGGATTAGAGTAATCGATTTAGACTTGTTCTACCTCACCCTTGACGTTAAGTATTTTGACGGTGATTGTCGGAGACATAGGAATGTAGTGTGGTCGACTGCGAAACCGGTGAAGAGGGAGAGGTTTGAGGAATGGAGTCGTATCTAGATAAATACACTATAACTGTAGTGTATCAAGTTTATATTAACCAAAAGAATCTCATAGTCTAAATGCTTAGATCTGTGTCTCAGTATGATTTCCACCAAATCCCTAACTATGGCTCATGCGAACCATATGACTCAGTACCACAATCTCTTCTGGTCAAACTGAGAGCCTGGTGTCGCTCTCTATCACTATAATACACTACCGAAGTAGTGTATCCGAAATCCTGTTCATGCTTATGCCGATGAACTGCTGGCGTCCTTCTCCTTGGCAGCCAAAGCCTCCGCCTCGGCCTTCAATCGCTTCTGTCTCTCATAGATCACCACATCTCTGTCAATCACATCCTTCAACAGGTGCTTGAACTCCTCAATCTTCTCAGGGTTATGCTTGATCCAGAAAGCCATAGCCAGCTCGTTCAGCAGTCGCAGATCATCAATCCCGAAGAAGATTGCCACCTTATCCATCACATGGACATCTTGGAGAGACAGATCCTTCACCAGAGGCCAGTAGGCCATCGGAGCCACCACCTCCGGCTTGAACATGGTACAACGATCAGGGATAGTCGGCATCACTCCCTTATCAGTGTGATACTGGTGAAGGAAGTCCACCACCAGCTTGTAGTACTTGTCATCCACTCCATACAGTGTGTGAGGTAGCTTACCATTAAGCAGGTCGGCGTCGGGGTTGCCACCGTGGATGTTGAGCTTCTCCTTCAGGTCAAAGACCACGGCATTGTCATCTTCATACATCTGGAGAAGTCCAAGTGCCTCGGAGTACTTGAACATCTCCTTGGTGATGGTGAGACGGAGACCACCCGGGGCGATCAACGTGATCTCGGTGTTATCCTCCTCGATTGAGTCCAGACCATCAACGATAGCGGGGACAGAAGCGGGGGTGGATGAAGCGGAAGCAGAAGACATGGTGGAAGTTGAAGAGGAAGCAGACGACATGAGTTGTTGTCCTTACACAAAGATTTATTTCGACTTTCAATTCTGAGGAGCTTCAATCACCACCTCTATCTTACCAGAACTGCTTAGACCGCTATTTTTACTCCGAGCCACCACCTCAACCTGATAAGAGCCTTCAGGCGTTATTTGTGGTACCGTCAACACCATTGTCACTCTGCTACTCTGTTGTGCCATCAAGAAGTGTACCAGGTTAGTGATAGATGTCTGGAGTGGAGAGGGAGTGTTCTTCTCTAACACAACTTCGATAGTAATTCCATCATAGTTCTGTATCGTGAATGACAAAGCGTAAGTGCCAGGCTTAACTCTGATACTTGTCTCGTCAAACTTTAGACTCGGAGCTGTATAGACAATGGCCGGAGTGACTTTCACTTCCATCACCGACTTAGTAACTTCAGTGCCATGCGTAGCCACTATTCCGATCTCATAAGTATTTGAGGACGCCTCCACTGGAATCACCACTGTCAGGATCCCATTAATTCTACCATTGGGAGGTATCTTGTACACCGTGACTCCTAAAGATCCAGTCAGAGGACTAGGTATAGCCTTATCAAGGATTAGAGACACCTCCTCACTCTCTCGGTTAAGAATGGTATATGAATATTTATAGGTACCTGAACCGGTTATCACCTTGGGTCTGATAAAGGTAATGTTGAGTGTCATTTACATACCAATGATAGTTTTATTTCGAGTGAAATAAACAACACTGATCTTCTTGAGCCAATCGGACTATTCCGTGGCTAAGTATCATAAAGACAACTCCTGAAGGATCTCTTGGTAGGTCTCAATGTCTTGGGATGTTATCTCTACATGTAATGGAAAACAGATGATATGCTCCCAGAGTCTTACAGCCATCGGAGTAGGAGATAAGGGTTTGTAGTACTTTCGTAAGTCTATCTTATACTTCTGACCCAAAGCCTTCACTTTCTCAAGTGAAATAGCTTGAGACAATAAGACCGGGAAACATGAGGCCATTGGAGTCGAGCTGGTGGCATTAGGAAAAAGGGTCACATCGAGTCGAGCCTTCATCTCCTCATACAGTGCGATGTGGCCTTTCTCTATCTCTCTAAAGTTCTCAAGGTATGAAAGGATAAAGGCAGCTGCTGGATCCGCCATCTTGTAATTCGACCCTTCCCGATGACACACCATATCCCCCTTTGGAACATCATAGCCAAAGTTAATTATCTGTCTGATACTCTTCTCATACATTCTGTCAACGACGATGGCACCTCCTTCTCCGAATCCCATGGGCTTGGTGTGATGAAGACTCACAATACACCCGACACCATAAGTAGCAATGTGTTTATCTTGATAGTAGCTAGCTCCGGTAGCAGCATTGTCAAAGATTAAAAACTTATCATACTCGTTACACCACTTCTCGTACTTTGAGACGTTAACTACATGCCCAAAGCAGTTGGTAACAATTAGACCATCCACTTGACCTGGATCCAGCGACTTTAGGTCTAAGCCTCCTTCCTCATCGATGTCAACAATTAGGGCGTTGCCAAGAGATCCTTGAATCGAAGAAGGAAAGGTAAAGGCTTGAGTGGCATAGCGATGAGATGTCCCATGGTGAAGTGCGATTCCTGAGACCAGGGCGTGAAGAGCCGACGTCCCATTGTTAATAGCTATCACAACCTTGTCACTTCCTTTGAGAGAGAAGAGCTCATACAACCTCGCCTCTAATTGTAACACTGCCGGACCACCGTTAGAGAAGTGATTAGTGTCGATAGAGGGTTGTAGAATCCGCTGAAGACTACTCCAGTTCACTGGCTTATCAGCTAACCACTTCGCTTTTGACCTCTTAACCACACCTACCACCTTTCGACCTTTAGAGACATTAGTTAGAATAGTCGAACCCGCCCCGACCACCACTCGATCTTGAATTGTGATGTCAGGTATGACTTGAGATCCAACTCCAATCAAGGTCTGTACCCCGACGCTCACGTGACCACAGAGATGAACTCCGGGAGCGATGTGTGAATACTCATTAATAACGCAATGATGATCTATGGTAGCAGAGGTGTTAATGATCACATGAGAACCGATGACGGCTTCAGAACCAATGGTAGCAGACATACAGATGAGACTTCCTTCTTTAATAATGGATGAAAGTGATATAGTGGCTGATGGGTGGATAAGAGTCTTCCACTTAGTGGTGGTAGGAGCAGATGACACAATCCTTTGACGGGTTTCGTTGTCTCCGATGGCACAAAAGTACTCTTGATCAGGGTGAAAGATAGGAGTGATACCCATATAAGAAAGGTCTAAGGTGGTGGGTTTAAGATCGTAATAACCAGTCACTTCCAGTTGTAATACACGAGCTATGTCGAGTGCGACTGAGGCATGACCTCCACCGCCAAGGAAGAAGAGCATTTTAGTATGAAGTTATAATTCTTATGTAATATCTTAAATGGTGAAGTACTTAGAACTTAACACTCTCACCGACAACTATACACTTGACGCAAAGGGCTTTGAGTCGGCTGTTATTGTCGGTGTATCCAACCTCGAAAGCAATGATATAGTTACTTATAAAGCTGTGGCCTCGACCGACCCCCAGCTACTCAGAGATCTCTACCAAATGCTAGCTCTTACCTTTGACTCACTCACTATCAATACCAGTGATAACCTTATGGTCGATCTGAGTAACTACTATCACCTCTTAAAACCAGGAGGTACGATCATCGTAAAAGATTATAATAGCGATGCTATGGTTGAGGAGTTCTTAAGTCAAGACACATTTCTTAAGAGTAATAACGACTTAATAATAAGGAAAGCTAGACCTTTGACTACACCTGTAGGGTTGGTCTTTGGAATAGTGATGGCAACCTATGACAGGCGTGATTTTAATCTCATCACTGCCACTCTGACGAGTTTAAGAGATCAACAGTATCAGGGGTGGCATCTCTTTTTAGTAGGAGATAGACATACTGATGAGGTAGGGATGAGAGAGGTATTACAGCGACTACTACCGACTGAGAAGGTGACGTTCATCAATCTACCTATCGCATGTGAAAGAGACTTTATGCCTAAGTCACTAGAGTTGTGGCATACAGGGGGTGCTACAGTAATGAATTATAGTCTAGCTCTGATGAGAGAGTACGGATATCAGCATACCGCTCACTTGGATGACGATGATATTTGGCGAGTACATCACCTACAAATCTTAGCTAATAGATATACGATGAGTCCAGAGTTGTCCTTTGTTTCGACCAGAGGGCTATATGGTGGAGGAGGTGTTATAGCAGGCAGTATCGACCCTCATCAAGTTCCTAGAGGAGGTACTAGTCTCCACTCATCCATATCTTGGAACTTGAATAAGGTGACCCTAAGGTATAGAACCGGAGATAGTTATCGGGGGAGACCGGCTGATGCGGACTTTTTAAATGAGATAGGGGAGATTTGTAGAGTACAGTCTATATTAACTTATGCTTGTAAGAATGTGACGATTGAGCATCCGGTAGAGGGGAGTGCGATAAGGGTAGATGCTCCGATAGTGGCTCCGATAGTGGCTCCAGCAAAGACTATAACCAGAGCCATTGCCATCCCACCAAAGAAGCGAGTAAAAAGAGTGAAAAAGAAGGCTGTAGCACCTCCGCCTCCACCTCCCATCAAACGCACTGTCCTCACTCAACATAGCATAGCCACGCTTCTAAAACTTGTTGTCAAACTTCGATAAACTATCCTATTATTCCTTAAAGGATAGAAAAGATATTACTACCTTCTAAAATGAAGATCCTTAACTTGATCCTATATTCCGACACGCCTCACTACAACAGTATGAAGGCTTTACTACAGCTATACCTTAAAACCGTACCAGGCTTGAAGTACTACTTCTACTGTTTTGACGACCGCCTCACCACACCTTTCGTGATAGAGGGTAATGTTATTAGGTTTAAAGGACAAGAAACATTTATCCCCGGGATCTTAGATAAGACACTCAGAGCTTTACAAATTACCTTCGGCTGGGATTATGACTACGTGGTAAGGAGTAATATTAGCACAGTGGTGAACTTCCATAAATTAGCTATTGTTTTATTCCAGACACGACTACAATGGGGTGGATGGATACGAGTCTCGGCTAAAAGAGACATCACAAAGGGAATTACAGCCCAGAACCCATTACTCTATATGTCAGGTACGTGTATCATTCTGTCAAAGACGGCAGTGGCTCAGATCCTACAACACCTCAACTTAATTACTATGAATGTGATAGATGATATAGCCCTAGCTCTACTAGCCAGAAGATTAGGTGTAGGTTTAGTTCATATAGGACGAGTTGTAAAGAATGGGAGGTATCAACCTAACAAAATCATCTATCGGAATAAAGTGGTGAATAGAGGGGATGATGTGGAGCGGATGAAGTGGCAAGTATCGGATCTGTTGAAGGCGACTAAGTGACCGAAGTGAGATAATTTTCTTTAGCAGTCTAAAGAAATGGCAGGTGCTACCGTTAAAGTTGTTAAGGTGGCTGGTGGAGGTTGGGGAATTGTGATAGTGGGAGGTGTGGCTAAGCCTAAAAAGAAGAAAGTGGTGGCTATGGTTAAGCCTAAAAAGAAGAAGGCGGTGGTGAGTAGAGCTGTTGTGAAGAAGAGGGCGGTGCCGAGGGCGGTGCCGAGGGCGGTGCCGAGGGCGGTGCCGAGGGCGGTGCGTCGACCTCTACGACCTCCTTGTCCTATCCCTCATCCACGACCTCCTTGTCCTATCCCTCATCCACGACCTCCTTGTCCTATCCCTCATCCACGACCTCCTTGTCCAGAGCCTTACTTCCCTCAATGCCATGAGAGATATTATCCTAACCAAGTTGAACCATATGAGTGTAATCTGGACTTGCCCCCACCCATCCCCTGCCCTCCACGACCCATCCCCTGCCCTCCACGACCCATCCCCTGCCCTCCACGACCCATCCCCTGCCCTCCTCCCCCACCCATCTTCCACTCACCTATCATCGTCCCCGCAGGCTTTCGATGTCTCCCTACTCTTATTCTGATCAAGTTAGGTTTAAGACATGAGGCCTATCCATTCGACTGGGCGGTGTCAAGTCCTGACAAAATAGCCTATGCCATCACCGATAATCTGGTCTCGATGTTTCGTGCTACCGATGTACCACCCTCATTTCTCGCACCCTACCCCATTCCTACACCTCTACAACTTAGTACCATAACTAATAGCTACGGGATGGCCTTACCTCATGTCTTAAATAGTAGAAGTGCCATCGCTCCTCAAATACCTCCTGCCGTGGCTACTATGCAAAGAAGGAATCATCGGTTGTTGATGGCTTTAGCTGGGACGAGACCCGTCATCTTCTTCATCTACTATGAACGACCACTACCCTATAACTTAACTCTTCTCCGCAATGTCATTAACCTCAGATACCCCCGTCTCACTTATAGAATACTAGTTATTACTAACACTGGACAGGCAGTTGATAGAGTCGAGACTGGATTACATAGCATCAGTGTCTTTGGTAATTATCCGGTCTGTGATGGGCGAGACATGATTCTACCCTCTATTAATCCTATGGTAGTCGCTAAGATCCGAAACCTCTTGCTAGGTTAGTCTCACACACCTACTAGCCTCATTCCACACCCTATTAACATCATTCCAAAGAATCTCTCGTAAGCGTGTTCTATCATACCATCTACCGCTTTGAGTCTACCAGAGAGTCTACCAGCCAATCCATTAGGTATCCTTCCCTCAGCCTTCCCAAACGTCAGCCAATGTTGGATGGCCTGTTCTTTGGTGATTAGACCCCCATTCTTCAGATCACTGTAATGATTAAGATACCAGTAGGCGTCCAGACTTGAAGGAGTGTTAAGTGTAGCCATCACATGTGCTAAGTTAAAGTGCTTAAACACTGTTCTTAAGGCTGACACCTTCATCCAAAACATCGTACCACCTGAGAAGGTACACTTACAGTATCTCACTCCCCAAGTTTGACAGAGGTCATTGAGGTGTTGGTCGTTATTACCCCACTTATGGTGGTTCGCATAGATATGTCCTTTGTCTGTTACGCTACCGACTGTGGGGTCTTTGAGTAACGCTAAACAATAGTTAACCTTGGCCGGCGACCCACAAATGGCATTAATCATACTCTTTCTCCAGACTTTACAGGTCTTGGAATGAAGCTTCAAGACGACATCATACTTTCCTTTCAAGATGAAAGGTAAGACAGCAAAGAAGCCACCGATATCCATGCCTTTGTTGGGATGGTGAGGGAGGATAGTAGCAGTGGGAAAGTAGTGACGGGCTTGGTGGCCAGCATCAGGGACGGTGATGAAGAGGTCATATGGATGGTGGATGTTTTGAAGACAGGTCTTAAACTCTGGGAGGAGTTGATAGTTAAGGATGTGAAGGGCGACTGCGATTCGCATGGCTTTTATGGGAAGAAGATAATATAATGGATTAGAATAAGGTACGATGATAGGAGAATATGATAGAGATAATTTCATCACTCATGCGATGAAATGGATTAGACTAAGGTGATATCAACATTCTTTCAAGAGACCCATAAAACCAGGGAAGACAGTCATACCACTGTCCCAGAGAGACTCTTCGATGGCTTGTTGCCGTCGGTGTCGTTGATACTGCCACCAGCGTTCAATGACTCTGACTGGCTGTCGGAGGATGCGGGGATGGATTCTGATACCTTTGAGCCACCAGCTCTCATGAGTCAAGACAGCACTCCCATTAAACACATTCCAGTCTCTCCAGGCTGGTCCATCTGTGCGATGATGTCTATCATTTAAATACCAGTCTTCAGCAATCAAGACTGCTCTACCATCAACTACCTCCCACTCTCTACGAGCTGGTCCATCTATGCGATGAAGTTTATCATTCAAATCCCACTCTTCAAGAGTTAGGAAGCGGACACCATTCACTGTCGTGTAAGTGTATTCAGGAGTACTCATTTAGTAATGAGTACTTGTAATGTTAGTTTTTCAGTACTCTTTTAAGAGACCCATAAAGCCAGGGAAGACAGTCATACCACTGTCCCAGAGAGATGTTTCTATGGCTTGTTGTCGTCGTCGTCGTTGATACTGCCACCAGCGTTCAATGGCTCTGACTGGCTGGCGGAGGATACGAGGATGGATATTGGCACCTTTAAGACACCAACCTTCATCCGTCAAGACAGTGTTCTCATGTCTCACCTCCCACTCTCGATAAGCTGGTCCATCTATGCGATGACACTGACCATTCAAAAACCAGTCTTCAAGTATCAAGACTACCCGCCCGTCACTCACATCCCACTCCTGACAAGCTGGACCACCAATGCGATGATGGAGACCATTCATATACCACGCTTCACGAGTCAAGACTGGATTCCCGTCAACCACCTGCCACTGTCTCCAAGCCGGTTCATCTATGCGATGACGCCGACCATTCAAAAACCATTCTTCAAGTATCAAGACAGTAGTCTCACCCACTACCACCCACTCTCGCCAAGCCGGGCCATCTATGCGATGTATTTGACTATCCGAAACCCCCCACTCTTCTCGAGTCAAGAAGTGGACGCCATTCACTGTCGTGTAAATACGGCGAGGAGTACTCATTTTAGTAATGAGTAGTACTAATGGTTACTAAATATTTCAATACTCTTTTAAGAGACCCATAAAGCCAGGGAAGACAGTCATACCGCTATCCCAGAGAGACTCTTCGATGGCTCGTTGCCTTCTTGAGTGATGGACGAGCCACCAGCGTTCAATGGCTCTGACTGGTTGACGGATGATACGGGGATGGATTCTGACACCTTTAAGGTACCATAATCCATAAACTAAGACTGGGTTCCTGTCAACCACCGTCCACTTTTGTAAGGCTGGTCCATCTATGCGATGAGGTTGATCATTCAAATACCAGGATTCATCAGTCAAGATTACCACCCCATCAACTACCTTCCAGTCTCGATAAGCTGGTCCATCAGTGCGATGAAATAGATCGTTCAAATGCCATGATTCACGAGTCAAGACTGGATGCCCGTCGTCAAGTTGCCAGCATCGATAGGAAGGGCCATCTATGCGATGACGGAGACCGTTCAAATACCATCCTTCCTCGATCAAGGCTGGTTGTCCCTCGACCACCTCCCACACTCGCCAAGCCGGTCCATCCGTGCGATGATCTCGACCATTCAAAACCCAATGTTCAAGAGTCAAGACTTCCACGCCGTTCACCATCGTGTAGATGTAGCGAGGAGTACTCATTTAGTATGAACCTTAGGTTTTAAGGTTAAGATTAAGTTCTTGTACTAGTTTTCAGTACTCTTTCATTTAAACTTCTATGCCTTACAATTCTGGTGGTGAAGAGGTGGTGAAGAGGTGGTGAAGAGGTGGTGAAGAGGTGGTGAAGAGGTGGTGAAGAGGTGGTGAAGAGGTGGTGAAGAGGTGGTGAAGAGGTGGTGAAGAGG